>ERZ1034842.1-NODE-1-length-266702-cov-16.853297_pt1 | contig 266702 bp, 213 predicted proteins | sample MGYA00520634_ERZ1034842 | MGnify/ENA primary metagenome ERZ1034842 (study PRJEB33766, sample SAMN09781734) | gut metagenome | biome: gut microbiome | host: Homo sapiens | place: Madagascar | study: EMG produced TPA metagenomics assembly of the PRJNA485056 data set... | reverse complement strand
GTACTATATGTTTGTAAAAAATCAAATTTATTTTGTTATTTAAAATAAAAAATCCCCGGAGGACCGGGGATTTCAATAAAGGCGGCTTACGCCTTGACGGGAGCTTCCGCAGGAGCGGCCGCAGCCTGTTCGCGCTCGGCAATCATGTCCTCGATGTGTTCTTTCAGGGTTGCGAGCTCTTCGACGTTCATCTTTGCGAGCGGCTTGTTCTCGTTGACCGGGATGTCAAGTCCGTGAGCGCGCAGAAAATCATCGATTCTGTCCTGGTTCTTTTTGTAGAGATAGAATCCGACTGCCGCAACGCCGACTCCGACGGCGGCTCCGACCAGATGATCTGTTGTGATTGCCATTTTTTTCCTCCTTATTTATACTGGGTTAGTTGTGTTTTACAGGTTCATGCATATCGTAGAAGAAAATCCGCAGGGAGTTTCCGACGACGAGAATTGTGCTTGCATTGTGCATTACCGCACCGAAGATCACCGGCAGCATTCCGAGACCGCCGAAGAGAAGTCCGACGGTGTTGATGCCGACCGAAACGAAGAAGTTCTGGCGGATGACGTCCATCGTGTGATGAGCGAGTCCATAGACTCCGGGGAGCATCAGCGCGTTGTCGCCGGCGATCGTGATGTCGGCTGCTTCCATCGCAATATCCGTGCGGGTCTTGCCGAGCGCGATTCCGACGTCGGCGTAGGCGAGTCCCGGCGCGTCGTTGATGCCGTCGCCGACCATTACGACTTTGTTTCCGCCGGACTGCATCCGGAGCACGGCGCGTGCTTTGTCTTCGGGCAGAAGTTCGGATTCGAATCCGTCAAGTCCGAGCCGCTGGGCAACGACATCCGCCTGCTGTTCGAGGTCGCCGGTCAGCAGAACAATGTCGTCGACTCCGGCGTAGCGCAGACGGTTGAGCGCTTTTTTCATGTTTTCGCGGAGCGGATCGCGGATGCCGATCAGTCCGATGATTTCTTTGTCGCGAGCCACAAAGATGACGCTTTCTCCGTTCGAGAAGAGTTTGGATGCCTGTTCTTTCATCGGGTGGGTGTGGATGCCGCTTTCGTTCAGGAAGCGTTTGCTGCCGACCCGGATGCAGTGTCCGTCGACTTCGGTGTAGACACCGCGTCCGACGACGGTCTGGATTTCTCCGTGCGGGGGGATGTGGCCGCCGTTGCGCTGGAGGTGGGAGAGGATCGCGACCGCCATCGGGTGCTTCGAGGTCTCTTCCGCCGCCGCGGCGAACGCCATGATGTCCATGCGCTGATACTGCTCGGAGTTGGTTGTGATGCTGACGACGCGCGGTTTGCCTTCGGTCAGCGTTCCGGTCTTGTCGAGGATCAGTGTATCGGCTTCGGTGAGCGATTCAATGGAGCCGCCGCCTTTGATGAGCACGCCGTTGCGCGCCGCGGTGCTGATCGCCGCCGAGAGCGCCGCCGCCGTCGAAAGGCGGATGCCGCAGGAATAGTCGATGATGAGCATGTTGAGCGCGCGGTTGATGTCGCGCGTTGCAAAGTAGACGACTCCGGCGAGGAGAATGTTGACGGGGACCAGCGCGGAGGAGAAGCGGTCCGCATAGGTCTGGATTGCGGCTTTCTTGCCTTCCGCGTCTTCCACCATGCGGATGATGCGGGAGACTGCCGTCTGGTCGCCGACTGATTCGACGCGTGCGGTGATGACGCCGTCCGCGACGATGGTTCCGGCGAAGATTTTGCCGCCGACTTCACGCGTCACCGGTTCGAATTCTCCGGTGATGGAGGCCTGGTTGATCATGGCGCGTCCGGCAACGATGACGCCGTCCGCGCAGATTTTTTCTCCGGTGTGAACAACGATGAGGTCGTTGAGTTTCAGTTCGGAAACGGGGATCTGCTGAAGTGCGCCGCCGACTTCATTGTTGAGCGGCCGCCAAACTTGCTCATTGTCGACCGAGAGCATGTCGCGGATGGCGTTGCGGGTGCGGTCCATGGTGTAGACTGTCATAGCCTCCGCCGCGTCGTGCAGGAGCAGGACGGTGAGAGCGGACGCTGTTTTGCCAGTGAGGACGCTGGAGAGAACCGCCATTGCACTGAGAGTGTCGGCGTTGGGCAGGAAGGATTTGCGGAGCGCATCGAATCCGCTGCGGAAAAGCGGTGCCGCGAGCGAGAGCGCGCCGAGTCCGGTGAATCCGAAGAGTCGTCCGGTGATTGTGGCGGGAACACTTGCGCGGGTGAGCCATGAGGCGAGCAGAAGCCCGCCGGCCGCGGCACTGCGGAGGAGCATGGTGGAGAAGGGTTCTTCATGCAGATCGCGTTCCTGCACGGCGAGCCGGTTCCGTTCTTCGCGTTCCATCTGAAGCGCGTTCAGGGAGTGGGAGGCGATGATGCTTTCGACGGAGTCGATCAGATCATCGGCGCTCGTCATATCCGGATCGTAGCTGAGAATCACGGAGGAGGCGAGACAGTTCATGCGGAGGGCGGTAACGCCGCGCAGTTCCGAGAAATGGGATTCGAGATCATTCTGTTCCTGCGCGAGATAGCGGACTGCGCGGCAGACAATACGCACGCGCCCGCGCATCTGATGCGCGAAGTAGCATTTCAGGAGCGGACGTTTTTGACTTTTCTGAAACAGCATGAAAAACACCTCGTATTACAGTTTAGCCAGGAAGCGTTCCATGGCTTCTGCGATGGAGCGTTCGTCCTGTATGTTATTTTCGTTCATCCACTGCATGAAATCGGAGAATTTCTGCCAGGCGGAGTTGAGCCAGAGCAGGAGTTCCGCCTCGGAAGTCTTTGCGGGGTCATAGTTGATCAGCAGGTTTCCGGTTGCAGTTCCGAGTTCCGCGCTTGTAACGCCGGAGAGATTCCGGACCGTTTTTTCGAGCACGGGAGCATACTCCTTTGCAAGGTCTGGAAATTCCCTGATCCCGTAAATGTTCACGCGGAGCCGTCCGGGAAGGGAGTGAACCACCTTGATTTTCTTCAGACATTTGAGATAAAGATCAATCAGCGGATTCATTTTTCACCTCAGCGGTCGATGCTTTGGAAGAGCCACCAGATGATGTTCAGCGGAGTGAACTGTCCCTGACCGTGCCGGCTCAGTCCGCGGATGAGCGAGATGGCGAGTGCGAGGGTCATGGCGGCGCGGAGGTCGACGATTCCCGCGGAGTTGCGCAACAGCGCCTGGTCGATGGCGAAGCGGAAGTTTTTGACTTCCTGCCAGAGTATGGATTTTTTGTTGCGGAGCGCATCCTGAAATTCGAAACAGTGGCTTGCGGCGGCAACAACAAGAGTCGGAGTCAAAAGCTGCGGATCGTATTGGATCAGCACGGTTCCGAGAAAGAGGTTGATATCCACATTCCGGATGCCGTTGAGACGCGTGATGCGCTGTTTGAAGTTTTCCGCTCCGACGATATTCCGTTTCAGTGACGGAATTTTGAGACGGATTCGCCCGGGCAGGGTGTGAACGACTTCGAGAATTCCGGCGAACGAAGGCAGACGCATCTTGTCCTTGTAAGAAGCGAAAAGAGCGGAGAACGGGTTGGTTCTCTGGACGCGCGGTTCTGAAATTGCACTGTTCAATTCAAATCTCCTGTTTTCTGCCGGGAGCCCCGGCTGAGTCCTCTTATATATTCACGTATAAAATAGGTGCTTTTTTTAAAGTTTCAAATGAAAAAGCAAAAAAATTAAAAATCTATCCCCGGTCAATTCCTGTTCTGGAGTTTCAGTCGGCGCGCGTAGTAAAGAGTGAAAACGAAATCGGTTGCGACCATTGTCGTGTTGAAAACATAGATCCACAGTACGTGGTCATAGTGTCCGATTCCCGGAATTTTGTTGAGAAGCCCGCAGAAATAACCGATCAGAACCAGAGACATGAAGAGCAGGCTTTTGCCGGTCGGGTTCTTGACTCGGATGGTTTTGATGAGGGAAAACGGCCAGCTGGCGCCGAAGCAGATCATCATGACCGCTTCAAAAATGTTGAAATTATCCATGCCGCAGTCTTATTTGAAATGCGCCAGGAGCTGCGCCTGATACGAGGTCGGCTCTGTTGTGATGAGTGCGGTTGTGAGTTTGTCGAGTGTATCGGACAGCTTGCTGATTTCCTCTTTGCCGAGTGAAGCGCACATCTTTTTTGTGAGTTCAGTGAAGCCGGCTTCCGTTTCGCGGATTTTCTTTTTGCTGTATTCGGAAAGAGAGATGTTTACACTGCGGCGGTTCGTTTCGCAGCGATTCCGGGTGAGAAGACCGCGCTGGACAAGGTTTTCGACCATTCCGCAGACAGCCGCGCTGGTGACATTGAGCGTTTCCGCGATGGTTTTCAGCATGACGCCTTCCGGAGAGACCGTGGAGGTTTTGACGTAGATGACGCGCATCAGCCGCATCTGCTGGATGGTCAGATTCCAGTTTTCCCGGTTGTCCTGGACGGCAATGCCGCAGCTCATGTCGCGCATGAGGTCGGTCAAGGCAAAAATAGTTTTCCAGAATCGAGTTGCGACTTCGTCTGATTCGTTCATCAGTACTGCATCCTTTCTCCTTCAGCGGGAATTATTTATTTATTGAAAATATAATAGGAAATAAATAATTTTCAAGCCTTTTTTTTGTTATTTTAAAAAAGGACTTGAAAAATCATAAAAATAAAGTATTTTAAAACTGCACCTTTGAGCAGGAGAGAATATGGAAGATTCACAGATTTTAAAGCGCTCCATTACGCGTTATGTAACACTGAAGGCGCGTCCCGCGCTGACGCCGCTGCTGAACCGCATGGCGGGAAATCTTGATACCGTTGCTGATCTTAAGAAAAAAATCTCAGAGCTCAAAAATATTGTTGCGCATATTTCCGATATTGATGAAAAAAGCCGCATGTGGAGCATTATTGCTCCCGAAGACATCTTTGCGATCCGCAAAGCATTGCGTCTTCCGCAGTCGAAGTTCGGACGTCTCTTCGGCGCGACCCGCTTCACGGTCAGCAACTGGGAACACGGAAAGACGATTCCGCATCTGGTTCAGCGCAGGGAACTTTTTGAACTCGCTGAGCTTTCCCTGAAGAATCTGGAAAACATCCTGCGCAAATACCGCGGTTGATTTACTCTTCCGGAAAGTTTCCCGGCGGGAGATATTCCACAAGAAATTCCCGGGTTCTCTTTTTCCCGAACGGCGCCTGGAATGTCAGTTTGATCCGCTGAAATTTCAGCGGAACGCGGCATCTCCTTCTGAAATCGTCAAACAGCTTTTCCCTGCGCGCAATCAGAAGCGCGCCTTTTTCATGAATGGTTTTCTGATACTGCTTCAGATAGAACGGATCGTTCGCTTCACACATCGGCGGCCGCTCCGTCGAGTAGTTTTCAATTACGCATGCATACCAGCGGTCGCCGACGACAACCGGAACGGGTTCCGTGCTGTGCCGTTTCCAGAACTCGTATGCGGGATTCACGATCGCTTCCGGTTTTGCATGAATCCGGATTCGCGTGCTGAACAGCAGGTCCGCCGTGGTTCCGATGAAGAGTCCGACTGTCAGAAGCACCAGCAGCAGATAAAGATGTTTGAATACCGTGCGGTCGATGACAAACGGAAACGCCGCAACCGCGGCAATGCCCGTCCATGAGGCAAACGTGCAGAACCACATGAGGATCACGCCGTTGCCGGAGAGCGCAATCAGGAAGAAAAGCGCAGACGGAATAAGAGTAATGATCAGCGCCGTGGAGAGAAGTTTTCTGTTTACCGTTTTGCGGACCCGTTCCCGGAATCGAGGAAACAGCGAGAGAACGAGTGCGAGTCCCTGTATGGCAAACGGGTAAAGCGCGGCCCCGAGGACGACCAGGGGAAGAAAGGGTTTCGGTTCGTCTTCAACCCGGTGTTCCACGTGCAGAAGACAGACAAAGTCATTCTGGAACAGCCAGATAAGGTGCGGAAGAAAGACCAAAAAAACCGTCGCCGCGGCAAGCCACGGTCCTTTCGTGAAAAACTGCCTGCGGTATTCACGCCGGAGCAGAAAAATGGTCAGAAATCCGGCAAGATGCAGAAGAAATGTGTATTTGTTGAGCAGACCGAGTCCGCAGATGGCGCCGAACAGAAGCCAGTGTCCGGTGCGCCGGTCGCGCAGAGCCGAGAAAAAGTAATATGCCGCGGCGGGAGCGAGTGCGATTTCAACAAAATATGTGCTGAATTTTGTTTCGGACGGATTATAGTAGAAAAGAAAAAAGAGGAGCAGCGCGGCGGTCGCGGCGGAATATTCGTCGAGGAACAGTTTCGCGAGCCGGAAGACCTGCCACGCGCCGAACATCAGGCAGAACTGGGCGGCAAGATACATGCTCCAGTCTGCGTGTCCGGAGATCGCGGAGAAAAACCAGCCGAGCCAGCCGGAAAGCGGCGGGTGCTTGGAGTGACCGAGCGTCCCTTCCGCTCCCCATGCAATCGTCTCGAGAATGTCAAGCCCGAGAATATTCTGCAGCAGAGAACACTGCAGCGTCCACGCGAGCGCGGCGACCGTCATGAAGAGCAGCAGGGCGAGCGCGGGACGTTTCCAGAGATCGGAAAGAAAGCCGCTTTTTCCGTTTTTCATTGTTACTCGATTCCGAGGAACTTTTTCGCACGGTCGAGGAATGAGGCGTATTTCGGATAGGCGTCGTTCTTCTGTTTTTTGCCGGAGAAAGTATCCGCATACTGTTTCAGCAGATCTTTCTGATCCTGCGTGAGTTTTTTCGGAACTTCAACGAACAACGTGACGAACTGGTTTCCGCGTTTTCCTCCGCGCAGGGAGGGCATTCCCTTGCCCGGCATGTTGATGACCGTTCCTGTCTGGGAGCCTGCGGGAATCTCCAGCTCCGCCTTGCCGGTAACGGTCGGGACATCAATCTTTCCGCCGAGCGCGGCCGTGACGAAGTCAATCGGGATTTCGCAGTGAATGTCATCGCCGTCTCTCTGGAAGAGCTCGTGGTCGCGGACGGAGAGAACGACAAAGAGATCGCCGTTGTGTCCTCCGCGCAGTCCGGGTTCGCCTTCGCCTGCAACGCGCATCCGCGTGCCGTTGTCGACGCCCGGCGGAATGCGGAGATGAACTTTGCGTTTGACGCGCGTGGTTCCCGCTCCGCCGCAGTCCGGACACTTCTTTTCCGGCATGGAGCCTTCTCCGTTGCAGACGGGGCAGGTGTGCATGACTGTGAAGAAACCCTGGGATACGCCGACCTGTCCGCTGCCTCCGCAACGTTTGCAGGTCTGCTTGCGGTAGCCTTCCGCGCAGCCGGAGCCTTTGCAGGTTTTGCAGGCTTCCAGGCGGGTGAATTCAATATCCTTGTCAACTCCGAGGACGGCGTCTTCGAGGTCGATTTCGAGGTTGTAGCGCAGATCGTTTCCATCCTGCGGCGCATTGGGAGAGCGGCGTCTTCCGCCGCCTCCGAAAAAGCTGCTGAACGGATCGTCTCCGCCGCCACCGCCTCCGAAGAAGCTGTTGAAGATATCGAACGGATTGCCGGCGTTGGAGGTTCCGCCTCCGCGCAGACCATCCTCGCCGTACCGGTCGTAGAGCTCGCGTTTCTGCGGGTCGCCGAGAACCTCGTAGGCCTGCGAGATCTGTTTGAACTTTTCGGCGGCTTCCGGGTTGTTCGGATTCTTGTCCGGATGATACTTGATGGCAAGTTTGCGGTAGGATCGTTTGATTTCGATCTCTTCCGCAGTCCGTTCAACCCCCAGGATTTCGTAGTAGTCAGCCATGTCAGATCTCTTTTTCGACGCCGAGGGTCATGAGGTCGGCGGCGCGTTTCGCGAACAGCGCGGGATCGGCGATCGGGCTGCCTTCCGCAAGAAGCGCCTGATCATACAGCATGTCGGCGAATTCGGCAAGCTTCGGATTGTCCGGAGTCTTCTCCACGAGTTTCGTCATGGCCGCGATCAGCGGATGTGACGGGTTCAGTTCGAGAATCCGCTTGAAGGTCTGCGCGTTCTTGTCGAGCGCTTTCATGATGCGCTGCATGTACGGGCTGGGATCGTAGTCGTCACCAGAGAGACGCGAGGCGCTTTCCGTGAGGGCTCCGGAGAATTTAACGTCTTTGACATTGTCTTTCAGCAGGTCTTTGAGTTTGCCGAGCAGATCCTTGCCGCCTTTTTCCTCGGATGCCTTCTTTGCGTTTTCTTCCAGTTCCTTTGCAACTTTGGAATCGTTGTCCAGCTTCGCTTTGGAGACGGAGACAAGCTTTTTGCCGTCGAATTCGGGCATTGCTTCGAGAACCCATTCGTCGATCGGGTCGCTCATGAACAGCACGTCGTAGCCGGCCTTGCGGAAACTTTCGATGTGCGGAGAGTTTTCCAGATAAGCGCGGGCTTCGCCGGTGATGTAGTAGATGTCCTTCTGCTCCGCGGGCATGTTTGTGACATACTCTTTGAGCGTGTGGAGTTCGCCCGGTTTGCCGTTCATGGTTTCGTACATGAGCAGCGCCTGGAGTTTTTCCTTGTTCGCATAGTCGCCGTGAGCGCCTTCCTTGATCTGGCGTCCGAACTCCTGATAGAATCCAATGTATTTTTCGCGTTCGTTTTCGAGCATCTTGGTGAGCTCGGAGAGAACGCGCTTGGTCAGAGCCTTGCTGATTCTGGAGATCTGCGGATTGTCCTGAAGCATTTCGCGGGAAATGTTCAGCGGAAGATCGGAGGAGTCGACAACGCCGCTGACGAAACGGAGGTATTCGGGAATCAGCCCTTTGCAGTCGTCGGAGATGAACACGCGGCGGATGTAGAGGTGCAGATTGCGCGCCTTTGTTCCGGGCATTTCAAAGCCCCACGGCTTCTTTTCGGGGAGGAAGAGCAGCGCTTTGAATTCGGAGGTTCCTTCCGCGCTGTAGCTGATGCGCGCGAGCGGCTTGCCGTAATCGCCGGAAAGATGCTGGTAGAAAGCGTCGTATTCTTCAGGCTTGACTTCGGATTCCGGACGCAGCCAGATGGCTTTCTGCGAATTCAGAGTCTTGTCTTCGGTGGTCTCCTTGCCGTCTTTGTCCTTGCTGGTCTCAAGCATTTTGATCGGATGCTCGATGAAGTCGGAATACTTCTTGACGATGGTGGAGATGCGCCACTGTTCGAGGAACTGTTTTTCATCGTTCTTCAGATAAAGCGTGACGGTTGTTCCCTGCGTTTTGCGGTCGGATTCGCCGAGTGTGAATTCCTCTTCGCCGTTGGACTCCCAGCGGACAGCTTCGTTTGTTCCGGCTTTGAGGGTGTTGACAACGACTTTATCCGCAACCATGAAGGAAGCGTAGAAGCCGACGCCGAACTGACCGATGAGTTCGGGATTCGCGGAGCCTTCGCCCTCTTTTTTGTTTTTCGCGAGATTTTCGAGGAAAGCTTTTGTTCCGGAGTGGGCGATTGTGCCGAGGTTCTGGACAACCTCCTCTTTGCTCATGCCGATACCGTTATCGGAGATGCTGAGCGTTCCTGCTTCGGCGTCCGGAGTGATGCGGATTTCCCACTCCTGGGCGAGTTCGGGATTGGTGAGTGCGAGGAAGCGCGCCTTGTCAATGGCGTCGGCGGCATTGGCGATGAGTTCGCGCAGGAAGATTTCTTTGTTGGAGTAGACGGAGTGGATCATCATGTGCAGAAGTTCGCGGACTTCCGTCTGAAAACGCATATTTTCCATATTTGTTTCTCCTTATGTGACAGCGGTTTTACTTCTTGGACGGGGTGTCGTGAGTTGCCGCGTGGTAATCGTTGCAGTAGAATCCGGCGCCTTTGAAGATAACGGATGCGCCTTTGCCGATTTTGCGCTTCAGTGCGTCTTTCTGACATTTCGGACACGTCTTGAGGTGATCCTCGGTCATTTTCTGGAACTTTTCGAACTGATAGCCGCAACTTGTGCAGACATAATCGTAAGTAGGCATTTTGATTCTCCTGTATTTAAAATGTTTTTGCCTTTTGATTCATCCTGTCACATCAAGCAATATACGTGCCAACTGATTTTTGAACTCGAAAGTGTATGACAAAAAGCGGGCAGCCGGGACATTCTGTCGCAGAAGAGTCTGAAAATTGTGTCACAGATTCCATCTTTTCCGCACAGAATCTCTGTTGCGCGCAATGTCGGGATATGAAAAAAGAAAAGACAAGGAAGAGAAATTTTAAAATAAAAATGGCGGAAGCGACGGGACTCGAACCCGCAACATCCACCGTGACAGGGTGGCACTCTAACCAGTTGAGCTACGCCTCCGTTTGAGTATGGGAAGTAATATAGCAGAAGATTCCGGAAAGTCAAATGGGGAAAATGGAAAAAATGAAAAAATCCTGCGGATATCCGGATTTCAGCACGTTCCGCTGAACTTCTGGTATTCTTTCAGGGCAAATGTGTCGGTCATGCCGGCAATGTAATCCGCAACGATGCGCTCAAGTGAATCCTGCGATTTCCGCTGACGCGATTTTTTGCCGAGAAGCTCCGGATCGTTCATGTAAACTTCAAACAGAAGTTTCATTTTTTCGAGTGATTCCGCATTCAGAGATGCAATGTCCGGATGAAAATAAAGGTTGTGATAAAGAAATTCGCGCAGCTGAAGTGTGAGCGGTTCAAATTCGGGACTGAACGAAATCAGTTTGCAGGAGAGGGCGCGGGCGTCGGCGGAGCTCTCCGGCGCGTACTGCTCCAGAAGGTGATCCGAATACCGGATCGCATCGCCGACCATCATGTCGATGAGACAGCGCACCGTGTAGGCGGCGTAGCGTTCATCTTTTCCATGAAGTCCGGCATCGCGCGCTTTTTCCGCAGCCATGTTCCAGAGCGGAATGGTTTCAAGCATTTCAATCGTGATGAGTCCGGAATCGAGCCCGTCATCGGTGTCATGCCCGTAATAGGTGAGGTCGTCGGCGAGGTCGGCAACCTGGGCTTCGAGCGAGGGATGCGCGGGGAGCAGATGCCCGTCGAGCCAGATCGGTTCTTCGCGGTGCTTGAGCAGTCCGGCGCGGATTTCCCACGAGAGGTTGAGCCCGTCGAAATCCGGATATTTGATTTCGAGGTCGTCGATGATGCGGAGCGCCTGAAGGTTGTGGTCGAATCCGCCGTGCCGTTTCATGAGTGAATTGAGCGCGCGTTCACCGGCATGTCCGAACGGAGTGTGTCCGATGTCATGGGCGAGAGAGATCGTTTCCGCAAGATCTTCGTTCAGACGCAGGGCGCGGGCGATGGTGCGGGCGATTGCGGCGACTTCGATCGTGTGCGTAAGCCGGGTGCGCAGGTGGTCGCCGGAACCGCTCAGGAAAACCTGGGTTTTGTATTCGAGACGGCGGAATGCACGGCTGTGCAGAACCCGGTCGCGGTCCCGTTGGAAGTCGGTTCGGAAGGGATGGCTGATCTCCGGATAGCGGCGTCCGGCGGATTCGTTGTTGCGGACCGCGAACGGGGCGAGATCCGTCTCTTCGCCGGAGCATTGAACGGAAAGGTCGCGGATCATGCGCGGTTCTCCTCAGAGGACTTCCGGGAGATGGAGGCGGACCTGTTCGCGCATCTCGTTGTCGCTGATGGAGGTCGTGCGCCCGCGGGCGTACTCGGCGTCGATCCAGTCGCGGATGGCGATGATGCCGGGGGTGTCCTTGCGGATGCCCGCGCCTTTTGGCGTGTTCTCCTGCACCCAGTATGCGATGCCCGCAAGACCGGAGGTGTTGGAGACGGCGACGCGGCAGGGGCGGTTCAGAAATTTTTCCGTATCGAAAATATTGTAGATTTCCTCGTTCTTGGTCAGCCCGTCGGCATGGATTCCGGCACGCGTGGTGTTGAAATCGGCTCCGACGAACGGGAAGTTCGGGGGAATTTCGTGCTTGATTTGGGTGCGGAAGAACTCCGCCATTTCCGTAATGGCAGTGGTATCGATACCGTCATTGATTCCGGTGAGACCCATCCAGTCGAAGACGAGCCCTTCGATCGGCGGGTTTCCGGTGCGTTCCCCGAATCCGAGGAAGGTCCCGTTGACGGCGGAACAGCCGTAAAGCCATGCGCAGACGCCGTTTGCGAGAACCTTGTGGAAGTCGTTGTGTCCGTGCCATTCGAGCTGTTCCGATTTCGTATCGGTTTCGGAAAGAATCATGTCGAGCATGGCGGGAACTCCGCGGGGCGCGGGAACGTTGGGGAAGGGCAGACCGTACCCCATCGTGTCGCACAGACGGATTTTGACGTTCATTCCGGTCCCGGCGCAGAGGTCGTTGAGTTCGTTGATCATGGGGATGACGAATCCTTCGAAGTCTGCGCGGGTGGCGTCTTCCAGATGACAGCGCGGTCGGACACCGTTTTCGAGAGCGGCTTCGACGATTTCCTTGTAGGAGTCGAGCGCCTGGCGGCGGGTCTTGCGCAGTTTCAGGAAAATATGATAATCGGAACAGGAGGTCAGAATGCCCGTCTCTTTGAGTCCCATGCTTTTGACAAGTTCAAAATCTTTTTTCACCGCGCGGATCCACGCGGTGATTTCGGGAAATTCAAATCCGAGTTCCTGACAGGCTTCCACGGCTTTGCGGTCCTGCTCGCTGTAGAGGAAAAATTCGCTCTGGCGGATGAGGCCGTGCTTGCCGCCGATCCGGTGCATGAATTTGAAAAGTTCGACAATTTCGGAAACGGAATACGGCGGACGCGCCTGCTGTCCGTCGCGGAACGTTGTATCGGTAATCCAGATATGTTCCGGAAGACGCGGGCTTACGGTTTTCTCAACCAGTTTGAAAGCCGGAATCCTGTCATAGGAAAAAATTTCCCGGAAGAGATTCGGCTCGGCTACATTTTTCAACAATCTTTTCATTTTCCGCCAGCCTTTTTCCGTTATTTCCAATTTTGCGATTCTTTAAATATACGCCGTAAACCGTCATTTTGCAAGCTCCGGAAAATGAAATCCGCCCGTTTTTCGCCTTTGAGTTTGAAAAAGAAGGATAAAACAGTATATTCCCCTTAAAAACAAGGATTCGTCATGCCGGAAAACAAAAATTGTATCGTCAAACTTCTCCCCGCGGAGCTGCACGATGTGCTGCGCGATGCGCTGATGGCGCGCTGCTGGGATTTTTCAGAATTGCCATACGCGAAATTCAAAGCGGTGAAAAATAAAACCAACGCTGTGCTCTACAACAGCGGAAAACTTGTGATCCAGGGCGCGGAGGCGCAGGATTTCGTCGATTTCATTCTGGAACCCGAGGTACTGAAAGATCTCGCGTTTCAGGAAAAACAGCGGGATTTCGTCCCGCATGCGGGAATGGACGAGAGCGGCAAGGGCGATTTCTTCGGTCCGCTTGTCGTCGCCGCCGTTTATCTGGATAAGGGAATGGAGCTTTCGCTCGGCGATGCCGGCGTGCGCGACTGCAAGCTCATCAAAAACGATATGCAGCTGCGCAAGATTGCGGCGGACGCCATGAAGATTATCGGCAAGGGATTCGGCTTCGTCGCGATCGGTCCCGAGGCGTACAACCGCATGTATTCGGGCTTCCGTTCGCTGAATCATCTGCTTGCATGGGGACACGCCCGGGCGTTGGAGAATCTGCTGGAGAAGGTTCCGGAATGCAAAGAGGCGCTCGCCGATAAATTCGGGAATGAATCGCTGATTCTCTCCGCGCTTCAGGAACGCGGACGGCAGATCCGGCTTGTCCAGCGCACCAAGGCGGAGAGCGACATGGCGGTCGCCGCGGCTTCGGTGATTGCTCGCGCGGCGTTTCTGAAACGCCTCGAAGATCTCGGGAAAGAGGCGGGCATGGCGCTGCCGAAGGGCGCCGGAGAACAGGTCGATCTCTGCGCCGCAAAGCTTGTGGAGCAGGGCGGACGCGATCTGCTTTCAAAGTATGCGAAAATGCACTTCCGCAACAGTTATAAGGCGCTCGGTCTCCCGCCTCCGCCGAAGACCGAGTGGAAACACCTCTGATCAGACGCGGTCGAATACCCGGACGTGGTCGACTTCAAAGCAGTCGGGCAGGACGGCGTCGAAGAGCAGTTTGCAGGGCGTGCCGGGCTTTTGGTCGTTCGGCGCGGTGAAGCCGGGACCGCGGTAGCCGTGGCATTCAGTGGAAACAAGTATGAACTGTTCCACTTCGGAGACCGGACCGACGGAGACGCTGCCCGGCTTCAGCCACGGTGCGCCTTCGCTCTCTTTGACGATATGCTTTTCCTCCGCGCGTTCCGGCGGAACGACTTTTCCGGTGAGCTCGCCGTCCGCATAGAAATCGTATCCTTCGGGGCTCCAGTCGACGCCGAAATAATGCCATCCGTCTGCACTCTCCCTGCAATCCCATGAGAAGTGCCCGGATGCTCCGCAGTCACGTCCGTAACCGCCCCAGATATTGCCGCCGATGAGTTTGCCTTCGGTGTGCTGGCGGTAATTTTCCATGATGTCGCATTCGACGCCTGCGCGGCGCGGATCTGGGTGAGAGCCTATGCCGGGAGCCTGAAGCCAGAATGCCGCGTGCCATCCGGGATTTTTCGGCAGACGGCAGCGGATTTCATAGTAGCCGTAACGGTGCATGAATTTTGGTTGATCGAGTTTGCCGAACGGCCAGAATCCACCGCAGTCTTTGGGATTGTCGTAGGTGAGCGCGCCGGTCTGAAGATGCGGCGAGAAGAAGTCGTCGCCCTTCCGGATCAGGTGAAGTTTCAGATGACTGTTTCCGTCGAGTTCGACTCCATCGGTCGTGAAAGTTTCGAGCCGTTTTCCCCAGAAGTTGAGCCGGAATCCCCACTTTGAGGTATCCAGTTCGGTTCCGTCGAATTCATCGTTCCAGACGAGTTTCCAGTTTTTGTTTTCGGGAAGAAAACTGTCCGCATGGTTGTCGAGTTTGAAGGTCTGCATATGATTTCCTTTTTGTTTGAAATGATCTCTGCGGATAATTATATCATCATTCTCTTGAAAAAAGAGCGGGGAAGAAGTATATTTGCTTCGGAAAAATAAAAAAAACTAAGGATTGATGAAATGCGTCTTCTCGGAGATGTTTCCGTTTTTGAAAAACAGAAGGTCGCAAGCCTCTATAAAGCGCCGGAAACCTGGATTCAGGGGAGCGGGAAAGCGGATGTCTCGGATGTGCTTGCGCTTCCCGAAGAGCTGACCGAACACGAAACGCTTTCCTGCCGTTATCTTACGCGGAGCAGGGTGTGGAACTATTTTTTCCAGCGTCGGAAAAATTCACATTTCTATTCGATGGAATATATCTATGAAGGCGAGTTCATGATCCGGAGCGGAAATTCCGCATACATTGCGGAGCCCGGCGACCTCTGCATTCTTCATCCGCACCGCGATAACGATCTGCTCTATTTCCCCGGGAAAAACTGCCGGAAAGCGGGGATTATCCCCGTCGGACTTCTGCTGCCGGAACTGATTCATCAGCTGCGTCTCGACAACGTCCTGACGGTGCGGGTGGAACAGACTCTCTGGGATGATCTGTTCGACCGGCTGCGGGATGCTCTCCGCTGTTTCCATGATCCATGTTCGCGCCGCCGGCTTTCCGGGGTCGTGTTTGAACTGCTGAATCTTCTTGCCGAACTTCATCGCGCCGATCCGGTTCCGGCGGAGATAGATGCGGTCCGCAGCCGTCTGGAGCGGAATTTCCAGGAGCCGTTCCGCATGGAAGCTCTTGCGGCGGAACTCGGCGTGAGTTTGCCGACTTTCAACGTCCGTTTCCGTGAAAGTTTCGGCGAGACGCCGTATCAGTATCTTATCCGCATGCGTCTGCTGCATGCCGCAAAGCTGCTTGCCGGGAGCCGTTTGACGATCAAAGAGATCAGTCAGCTGTGCGGCTACGGGAACCCGTTTCATTTTTCGACGGAATTCTCGCGTTTTCATGGATGTCCTCCGCGAGAATTTCGCCGCCGGAGCGTGAATCAGCGCAGCAGAAGCAGCGCCGAATAGAGCATCCCGAGCAGGCTGTACGAGCAGGTTTCCGAGTAATCGGGACGCAGGAACGCTTTCAGAAAACGTTCGCGGAGTTCGGGGGAAAATCCGCATTCCGGTGCGAGCAGAACGCCTTCCGCGAGGTTGCCGGGAATCCGGACGACGTCGAAGAGTTTTTCAAACTCTTCTGTCTGTGGCGGACGGAGGTCGAGCTTGCCGTCCGGCCAGACGGCGGAGCCACCGGGCGTGACCATCACGTGCATCCGTCTGGATTCTCTCCACGGGCGCGCGGGGCAGCACCAGGAGCCTGTCCACTGTTCGAGCGCGGGAAGATATTTTTCGCAGAGCATTTTTTTCGTGATTTCCGCAATCGTCCGTGAGATTTCGATGAATTCCGGCCGCGGATCGAGCTCGTTGCAGAGCGTGAGCGAGAGGAGAAACTGTGAGAGCTCAAAATGGTTCCAGTATTCTTTCGGCTCCGCCGCTTTGCGGATTGCCGGCCCGATGATTGCATCGTAAAGCTGTTTCCAATGTTCATTGCCGGTCAGCGCATACGCTGTGCGGTAGAACATCGGGAGGCGCAGAATTTCATGTGGCTGGACCCGATCCATCTTGTTGAGGATATTCGGGAAGCCGTCGAGGGTGAGAATGGAATAATCGTTTTCCGGGACAACCTCTTTTTCCGAACGTGCCGCGAGCATGACGACGAGCTCCGCAATGCGTTTGCGTTCGTTTTCGGAGACAAATTCCGATTTGTGGTAATGCCAGAGCCCCCAGACCCAGAAGGTCATCTGATCGCGGGAGGAGCAGGTGTAACAGCTTTTCCCGTCGCGCGGGGAGACGCTTCGGACGATGTATCCGTTTCTTCCGTGGACGGTGGCGCAGAGTTCGAGTCCTTTGAAGAGCTTCTGTGCGAAAGCCCTGCACTCTTCCGCTGTTTCCGGGAAGAGCTTAGCGCGCCGGATGCAGAGATCGAGGGCGGTTCCGCCGCAGATCACACTGTCTTCCATTCCGGTGGAGTACCCCTTGTTGTTCGGGTATCCGAGCTGAACTTCCTGAACGGTCGGCAGGAAATCGAATCTGTGCTCATCAAGCGAGCCGACATAGTCATAGATGAGATTCGTTTTTTCGCAGAACAGAATCTGCGTCAGCTGTTTCCATGCCGCATCAAGCGCCTTCTGGAGTTCAGGTGTGATATTCATATTGCATTCTCCGGTATGTTTTCCTGGAAATATACAATGCTTTTCCCGGAAAACAACTGCCGGAAATCTGTTTTTGCCGGAAAATGCGGTCATGAGTTCGTCTGTCCGGACTCACAGGTCCGGACAGACGCTTTGCGTTTAATCTTCGACCAAAAGAACCGCGGCGGAGAAGGCTTCCGGTTCGCTGAAGCGGATGACGCCGTTTTCCTCCGAGTGTTTCAGTCCATGTGCGAGCTCCGCGACAATGCGGCCGGACGCTTTGACTTCAAGAACGTCCGGAACGTCGCCGAAGGTGTGGATGACAAGCAGTTCCCGCTTGCCGTATTTGCGGCGGAAAAGCTGCCAGCCTTTCGGGTGGTTGTAGCAGCGGCTGGTCAGATGCTGCTCCAGACGCGAAGCTCCGTGTTTCGCGATGTCGGTGATTTTCGCGTAGAGGGCGACGGCGTCGCGGATGGCGTTCAGCTGGAATCCCGAGAAGTTCCCGGCGTCGCCGGAAATGCAGAGGCGTCCGAGGAAGCCGCCGGCAAGCTGATAGATCGTGCGTTTCTCTTCGCAGCCCGGAGTCAGCGTCGCCCAGACCTGGTTCGCGGTGAACGGAATCTGCATTGCCGTCTGTCCGGCGATGATGGGGACGGAGATTGCTTCATGGCAGTCGGAGAAGCTCGCCATGTCGCCGATGCGCATCCATTCCGCGGAGAGGCGGTATCCGCCCGACGAACAGATTTCGAGCACGAGCTCCGGCAGTTCCCTGCGGAGATGCTGGTAGAAGGCGCGGATGGAGGCGAGGACTTCCTGCGTGCCCTGCGAGGCGGAACCGTTTTCGGAATCGGCAAGGTGGAAGGAGCCGTTGTAGTCGACTTTCATATAGCCGATGCGGTGGCTGCGGAGAAACTCAATCACGCGTTCGTCGAGGTATTGGATCACTTCCGGTTTGCGGAAGTCGAGGAAGTAGCGGTCGAGCGTGGTCGGGTAGGTTTCACCTTCCCATTTGACGAGCCATTCCGGGTGTTCTTTGAAGAGCGCGGATGTTTCGGAGACGCATTCGAATTCAAACCAGATGCCGGGGATCATGCCGGCGTCGCGGATGGTGTCGAGGAAGCCGTCGAAGCCGGAGGGATAGCTCGGTTTGTAGATTTCCCAGTCGCCGATGCCCGGAAGACGGGTTTCGGGTTCGCGGAACCAGCCGGCGTCCATGACGAAATAGCGCAGGCCGAGTCCTTTGAGTTTCGCAATGACCGGCTTGAGGTTGGCTTCGGTCGGCTTGCCCCAGCTGAAACAGTACTCGTTGAAGAGGCAGGGGAGGTCTTCCTCGCTTTTCGGATGACCTTCGGCGTGGTCGGTCGCAAAGGTGGTCAGACGGTTCAGCGCGTCCTGCATGTCGCCGTCGACAACGGTGACGACGGCGGGGATTCCGGAGCAGCTCTCGCCGGGGCGGAGTTTGCGGCGGAAGTTCGCAAAATCGAAATCGGGAAGTCCTCCTCCGAGGGAAAGGAAGTCGCCGTCGCGTCGGACGGTCATTTCCCACGGGGAGACGGTGGCGAGCTGAGCCGCCCATGTGACGTTTGCCCCGCTGTCCTCCAGACCGATGGTCGGGAAGAATTCGCTGACGATCATGGAGGAGCGCTGACCGAAGGTGAAGCCTTTTGCGAATCCGCCGCTCCAGGTCTGTTCAAGCTGGTAATCTTCAACCGGGCGGCACTCTTCGCGTCCTTCCGCCGCCCAGAAGGTGCGGTAGCGGTGGAGCTTGAGGGCGTCCGGGGCGTCGTCCGTGTGGAACGGGGAGAGGAAGCTGAGGTTGAAGCTGGCGAGCAGTCCGAGTTCCTCTTCGCGGGAGGAACCGTTGGTTACGGAGGTGTTGATGACGACGTATTTTTCGCCTTTGTTGTGGGTGATGGTGTGGACGGCTTCGATGCCGCGGTCGTCACGGAAAACGGTTTCGATGGTGTTGCCCTTCTGTTCCTGGCGGATGAAGTTGAGCTTCCAGACGGTTCCGTTTTCGTGCATGGGGGTGCGGATGCTGAATTTGTCATGCAGGACCTGAATCTGGACCATGTGGTCGGGGTGGGTGACGAGGGAGTCGCCTCCGACGCGGCGGCAGCCGGCATAGCCGACGGTGTCGTTGAGGTCGCGGCGATGCACGGGGATTTTTTCTTCGGTTCCGGCGGGGAGCAGGAGCATCATCATTCTTTCGTTTTCCTTGAGGAAGATGACGGTCATGTCGTCCAGCACGAAATGGCTGAACTCATCGAATCGGAGCGCATTTTCTTTCAGAAGCATATTCAGAACCTTTCTTGTTGGTTGTCTGAATATTATACCACGGAAAAGGCGGATTGTGAAGAAGCACTTTTGATGAATTTACTGGATTTTTGATGCAAAAAACGCGGCGGACTTCGGGAAAAGTCCGCCGCGTACAGGGAGATTTTCAGTCTTCCATTTTGTAATACGGAACGGCGTCGACGGGGCGGATGTTCGTCAGGTCGCCGCGATAGTGGCGGAGCTCAGTACGGATGTACGGATGCTTCAGCAGTTCCTTTTCGTTCAGATCGATGCCGATGCCCGGGCGGTCCGGAATGACCATTCGCCCGCCCTTGATCGTGAGATCTTCGTCGCAGATTTCCGCGCGGTATGGAACATCGGTCATCATCATTTCGAGCATGACGAAGTTCGGGACACATGCGGCGAGCTGGAGAGTTGCGGCGTTTGCGACCGGGCCGGAGGGGTTGTGCGGACAGAAGCCGATATGGCGTGCTTCCGCTTCGGCGCCGAGCATCCGCATCTCAAACAGTCCGCCCGCGTGGGAGATGTCGGGCTGGATGTAATCCGAGCAGCCGAGTTCGAAGAACTGGCGGTATTCGTAGCGGTTGTAGAGACGCTCGCCGGCGGCGATGGAGACGCGGACGCGGTCTTTGACCTGCTTCATGCCTTCCTTGTCGTCCGGCGGAATGGGCTCTTCAAACCAGAAGATGTCGAATTCCTCAAGGCGGCGTCCGATTTTGACCGCGGTCGGGATGTCGAACCGTCCATGTCCTTCGATGAGAAGCTGGACGTCTTCGCCGACGACTTCCGCGACTTTGGCGATGCACTCCATTGCGGAGTTGAGGTCATGCTTGGAGATCTGCTGCCACGCCTTTCCGAAGGGATCCCATTTGCAGCCGAGGAACTTTTTCGCGGCAACCTCTTTCGCCTTTTCCGCGAACTCGTCGGGAGTCTTGGCGGGGGAGAACCAGCCGTTGACGTAGATGGGGACGGAGTCGCGCACTTTTCCGCCGAGGAGCTGATAGCAGGGGACGCCGAGCGCTTTGCCCTTGATGTCCCAGAGTGCCATTTCGACTCCAGCGAGAGCGCTCATGAGGACGGGGCCGCCGCGCCAGTAGGCGTCGCGGTAGCAGTCGTGGCGGAAGGCTTCGATATTGTGCGGATCCTTGCCGATCAGGTAGGATTCGAGGTCGTGGATTGCCGCCTGTACGGTGAGTTCCTTGTATTCGAGGGTTGCTTCACCCCAGCCGTAAAGACCGGAGTCGGTTTCGACCTTCACGAACACGAAGTTGGTGCGGAAGGCGTTGCAGATGAACGTTTTGATTGCTGTTACTTTCATAGGAAATCCTTGATTAGGGCGCGTAGTAGAGCCCGCCGTTTATGTGGATGGATTCGCCGGTGACGTATCCGTTTTTGATTGCAAAGAGCACGCCGTCCGCCATTTCTTCGCACGATCCGCCGCGCCGGACGGGGATGTGCGCGCAGGTCGCCCGGTATTCCTCTTCCGAGATGCGCTTGCGGAGGTTTTCCGTCATGACCATGCCGGGGCAGACCGTGTTCGCGGTGATTCCGGACGCCGCGCCGTTTTCCGCAAAAGCGCGCGTGAGAGCGTGCATTCCGAGTTTGGAAACGCCGTAGGCGATCATGTTCGGTTCCGCGGGCGTGAAGGAGCGCGACGACGCGATGTTGACGATGCGTCCCCAGCCGCGCGGTTTCGCCTGGTCGAAGAACGCCTGCGAGCAGAGGTAAGCGCCTTTGAGGTTGATTTTCATGACCAGGTCCCACCACTCGCCGTCGCTCATTTCCGGTTTGCGGAACCAGGGATCGATGCGGGCGTTGTTGACCAGAATGTCAACTTCGCCGAGCTTGCGGAACATTTCGTTCACGGCTGTTTCGTCGGAGACGTCGCAGACGCAGACCTCCGCTTCGCCGCCCGCCTTGCGGATCTCTTCCGCGACGGCTTCGGCTCTTGCGGGACTGTGCGCGCAGTTGACGATGACGCGGCATCCCTCCTTCGCCAGTTCCAGCGCGATGACGCGTCCCAGCCCCTGTGACGCGCCGGTCACAAGAGCAACTTTCCCTTTGATTGATTCTCCCATGATTCACCCTGTTGTTTCAATTGTTGAAAGTTCGTTGGAAATAAGAACCGCCGTTTTTTTGATTTCATCGACCATCCGCGCCCGGTCGGGCATGGTGGCGTCGGCCGCAAGGGCGGAGACCCCGAGCGCGGCGATCGTCACGCCGTTCCTTGTGACCGGAACCGCCGCGATCCACTGGAGCGTGCGGTATTTGTCGCGCACGCAGATCCGCTCGCGGCGGCAGCGTTCCAGTTCGGCGGCTGCTGCATCGAAGGTCGTGAATTCCGGAAACATGAAGCGTCCGGCCGCGCGGTATTCGCTGAAGATTTTCTCCTGCTCCTGTTTCGGTGCGGCGGAAAGAAGGACGAGTCCGGTCGCCGTATCGAAAAGGTCATGGTAGGACAGCTGGTTGATGCGGATGTTGAGCGGGGAGAAATTCGAATGATGCAGCACATAACGTTCCGCGCCGCGCCGTTCGCAGATCAGCGCCGACTGCGCGAGTGTCCGCGCACAGTTCTTCACATACGGAATCGCCTTGTCGAGGAACGACGGTTTGTATTTTGCCGTTTTGGCGAACGTGTAGGCGCGCGGCCCCGCTGTGTATCCGGCCTGACGCGAAACATGCATCAGATATCCCGCATCCGTCAGATCCTTGAGAATCCGTGAGCAGGTCGGGCGGTTCATCCCGAGCTTTGTCGCGATCCAGAGCGGCGTCACCGGGGTCGGGGATTCCGAAATCACGGTCTCCAGCACTTGAAAAATTTTGTCCAGAACTTTTATCACAAGTCGCCCTTTTGTTCATATTATGAACTTTAGTTTTATATTACAGAATATAATACCACGATATAAACGAAAAGTCAATGCTTAAAAAGAAAATATCGGGCAATTTTTTTTATTGCAAATTGTTTTTCGCGCAAAGCGTGCTATGTTTTGCAGAGGAGGATTCACTATGACCGCAAGAATGCGAGACGGCGCGAAAGACGGCGACAAAAGTTTTTCGAAGCTGTTTGATATCATCGAAGAGATTGCCGCCAGCCGTTCCGGATTGCGGGGACGCGAAGTCGCGGAGCGGACCGGAATGCCGGTCAGCACGACGTTCCGCATGCTCAAGTTCCTTGTGGAAAACGGTTACCTGCGCAGCGCCTCTTCAACCTATACGCTCGGACTCGGCATTGCGCGGCTCGGCAACATTGCCGCCGCTCAGAATCCCCTGCTGAAAATCTCGCGTCCGATACTCGCCGAACTTTCCGCGCGGACGATGGAGACCGTGCATCTGGCGGAACTGAAGGACGGTCAGCTGCTTTACATCGACAAGGTTGAAGGCGTGCGTTCGGTGCGCATGGGATCCCTGATCGGAAGCTGCTCTCCGCTTCACTGCACCGGAATCGGAAAGGCGATTCTGGCGTTTCTGGATGAAAAAACGCTTCATGAACAGCTCGAAACGATCGAATGGACGCGCTACACCGACACCACACTTCTCTCCGCTTCCGCTCTGCTCCGCGATCTCGCGGAAATCCGGAAACGCGGATACGCCATCGACAACTGCGAACACGAACTCGGCGTCTACTGTCTCGCCGCTCCCGTGCTGGATTATTCCGGACATGCGGTTGCCGGAATCAGCATTTCCGGGTCTGAGCTTTATCTGAAGAACCGCACGGCGGAACTTGCCGCGCTGGTCCGGAATGCCGCCGCGAAGATTTCCAATGAGTACCACGGATAAATCATGAATTTTTACGACGGCTTGACGTTTCCCGCCGCTGGTGTGATTCCGTTCGGGCATCACCGCGCGCACACGCCGCTTTATTACGGCATACAGTTCAACACCTCCGGGACTCTCCGTCTGCGCATCAACCGCGGACGCGAATACACGCTGACGGGGCCCGCCTGTTTCATCACGCATCCGGGCGCATTTTTTGAATACGCGCTTGCTCCGGGCGAGCGGCACGATTTCACTTTCTGCTGTTTCATCGGACCGCGTGTTCAGGAGTATCTCAGGAGCGGTCTTCTTGATCTGACGCCTATGCCGGTCGCAATCCGCCGAGAACACAAATTCGCGGAAACTCTGCGCGAGCTGCACCGCCAGCGGGAGCTCGGGAACTATCCCGAAACGGTGAACCTGCTGGAGAGTCTTCTGATTCAGCTCCGGAGGCAGACGCAGACCGCGGCGTTCCTGTACCAGACGCCGCGTCTTCAGGAACTTGTGCATGAACTGCGCGCGCATCCGGAGCGCGACTGGGATTTTGAAAAAGAGGCGGTGCGCCTGAATATTTCGACACAGCATTTTCGCCGCATTTTCCGTCGTCACACGGGGAATTCCCCGCAGCATTATCTGATTCAGCTCCGGCTCGCCCAGGCGGCGAACCGTCTGGCGCATTCGGAATCCCCTGTCGGGGTGATTGCCGCCGAAGCCGGGTTCGAGGATGTCTTCTATTTCTCTCACCTGTTCCGCAAGTATTACGGAATTCCTCCGAAAAAGTACCGCGAAGAGTTTTTTGTCTGATCCGTTTTCGGTTGACACTGTTTCGAGTAGTCAGTCAACAGGAGACGCAAAATGAATGAAATTTTTCAGACCGCCGCGGAGATTCTGCTTGATTTCTGCGGGGAAGAGGCTCTGCTGCGGACCGGAACAACGGCAAAACGCATCCGCGCGGTCCCGGCCGGAGCCGTGAAACAATCCGCGGATTCCTCCGGAAACGCGGCAAGGATAACCCGTTCCTTCTTGCTGGAACTGAATTCAGAAAAAACGTTCTTCCCGCAGAAGAGCCGTCTGGTTTTCCGGAACGCGGAATATCTCGTTCTTTCCGCTTCTCTGCTTCCGGAGGGAAAAATCTGCGAAGCGGAAACGGAGGTGCTGGAATGAAACTCCGTTTCTCTCTGCGTCCGGGGAATACGGACGCCGTCTTCCGCAAACTGGAAGAACGCGCTTCCGCGTTGATTGCGGAGACGGGGAAGGGGCTCTATCGGCTTGCCGCCGATGCGACTCCGGTCCGGAGCGGCCGCGCCCGCGCCAACTGGCGCTGTTCGGTCGGTTCGCCGGATTGCTCTTCCGACGATTGCACCGTGTTCGATTCCGGTCGCGCCCAGGCGGCATTTTCCGGCGTCGTGCCCGGCGATACGCTGTACATCACGAACAGCGTTCCCTACATCGGGCGGCTGGAAGAAGGGTGGTCCGTGCAGGCGCCCGCCGGAATCGCAGACCGCGCTCTTTCCGTCTGTTCCTCCAACTTTGAATCGGGAGTTTATTGCCATGATTGAATTTCAAACGGTAAAATTGAAAATCCGCGAATATCTTTTTTCCCGCACCTCCGTGGATTCGGGGCATCTTTCCGGAGAAGGCTCTTTCTTTGTTCCGGACGGCGGTCTCTGGTTCCGCGAGACGTTTCAGGAATTCACGGTGACGCGTCCCGCGCAGTTTTCGAGCCGGGTTGACGGCGCTGTCGTTTATGAGATACTCCAGCCGTCGGACCGCGATTTCCGCGAAGCGGAAGTTTTGCGTCAGAGCATCGCGGATCTTTTTCAGCCGCCTCTTCTGATTTCCGGAGATGGCTTTTATCTTCAGACGACACGGATCGTTCCGCTTGCCTCGCGTCTGGACCGCGCGTGGAACATTGCCGCGCTCCGCATTCATTTTTCGGCGTATCCGGTTTGAAAACTTATGGATCTGACGCTCCATTACAAACAGTCGCTTGCGTTTTCGAGCGAGGCAACGGAGATCCTGTATGGCGGTGCGGCGGGCGGCGGGAAGAGTCATCTGTTGCGGGTCAAAGCCGTTTTTCTTGCGCTGAGCTATCCGAAAACGCAGATTTTTCTGTTCCGCAGGCATTATGCGGAACTGTTGCGGAACCACATGGACGGTCCGAACGGGTTTCGCGTCCTGCTTGCCGCGTTTTTGAAAACCGGCTGCTGCCGGATCACCGGTTCGCCGCCCGTCATCCGGTTCCGCAACGGCTCCGCAATTTTTCTCTGCCACTGCCAGTACGAGCGGGACGTCATGAAATATCAGGGCGTGGAAATGCATGCGCTGCTGATCGACGAGCTGACGCATTTCAGCGAACCGGTCTACCGCTCGCTCCGCGCCCGCTGCCGAATTCCCTCCGAATTGAAACGGCTTTCGCCTCCGCCGCGTCTTCCGCTCGTTCTGAGCGGAGCGAATCCCGGCGGTCCCGGACACAACTGGGTGAAGGCGTCGTTCATCGACTTCGCGCATCCGCTGGAGATCCGCCGGATGCCGAAATCGGAGGGCGGAATGCTGCGGCAGTACATTCCCGCGCGCCTTGCGGACAATCCGAGTCTGGATGCGGAGGAATATTCGGCGCGTCTGCTTGGTCTGCGCTCGCCGTATCTGGTGAAAGCGATGCTGGAGGGCTCGTGGGACATCGTCGCCGGCGGCATGTTCGACGACCTCTGGAATCCCGGCGTGCATGTGATTGCGCCGTTTGAAATACCGTCGTCGTGGCGGATTGACCGTTCGTTCGACTGGGGCGCTTCGAGGCCTTACAGCATCGGTTTCTGGGCGGAGTCGGACGGTTCGGATGCAACGCTGGACGACGGTTCCGCGCTTCATACCCTGCGGGGCGATCTCTTCCGCATTGCGGAGATTTACGGCTGGAGCGGCGTTGCGAACGAGGGGTGCGGACACACCCCCGCCGAAATTGCGCGTCTGATTCTGGAGAAGCAGGAGTTTCTCGGTCTGACCCGCCGCATCCAGCCGGGACCCGCCGACAATTCGATTTTCGACGCGTCGGGCCGATCTTCAATTGCATCGGATATGGAGCGTCTCGGAATCCGCTGGCAGAGATCGGATAAATCGCCCGGTTCCCGCAAACGCGGCTGGGTGTTGCTGCGTCAGCTCCTGAAAGGAGGTTTGACGCGTGAAACTCCCGGACTTTTTGTTTTTCGCGAGTGTGCGCAGTTCATCCGCACGATTCCGACTCTGCCGCGCGACGCGCGCGATCCCGACGACATTGACACGGCGGCGGAAGATCATGTCGCGGATGAAACCCGTTACCGGATCCTCGCCGTTTCCCGCCGTTCGCATTCCGGCGGTGCGTTCGGGCTGATTTGACCCCGTTCAGCGGTCGAAGCGCGCGAAGGAATGCGGCGCAATGCGTTTCCCGCAATGAACGTATTCCGCATTCGTGCAATTGAAGACGAGAGTTGTTCCGTTTGCGTATCGCGAGGATTCAATGCCGGGGGCTAGAATGCGGATCTCGTCCAGAAATTCATACTGCAAGTCGGAGATCGTTTCAAACAGCTTCTGTGTTTTGGCGATGGCGTCGACGGAGAAGCGGAGCTGTTCGTCGGTCGCACAGCACATATCCTCGTTGCCCATCCAGTTGTCTCCGGCATGCATGAATTTCGCGTAGAAATAGGCGAGGGGGCGTCCGCCGTATTCAAGATTGCGCAGCATCAGGTCCGGATCTTTTTTGACCATGCCGTTGACGCTTTCGCAGAAGGAGTTGTAGGTGAGAATTCCATGGTAGACGATGTACCAGAACGGCACATATTCGTCGCAGATTTCCGGTCTTTTCGGATTGAGTTCGAAAATGGCGTAAAGAGCGTAGTCGAAACATCCGATGGCGAAGTCCATTCCGCCTTCGGAGGCGCTGGCGCCGATTTTTTCACGGGCGAGAGCGAGTGTTTTTCCGCGCCATTCACCTGTTTCGCGCGGATTGAGCGGATGATCCGGATGATGGCACGGAAGCGGCTGAATCATGGAGATCGCATCGTAATATTGAGTTCCGCGGAAACCCAGTTCCACATATTTTTCCATATCCTCCACACGCAGATGATGTGTTGCTTTTGGGCAGAGCTGTGAGGATTGCCCGCCGCCCCATTGTCCGCCGTTGCAAGGTTTGCCGTCGCGGTCCCGCAGCAGCATCGACTCTTTGCGGCGGCTGGAGATCGCGTATGAACCAATTGCGTTTGCGTGGTTGCTGAACAGATAGCCGTACTCTTTTGCTTTGCGGATCAGGGCTTTGAGTTCCTCTTCCGTACCGATTTTCGGTTCGACCGGGAAGACGTCCGGCCAGCGGCCGTCGTGTCCGCCGATGTTCCAGCCGACAATTGAAAATTCCAGATTCCGTATTCCTTTCCGGTGGCATTCCTCGATGATTTCCCCGCATCGTTTCAGCGTCACAGCGGCGAAAACCGGCGGCTCGGTTTCAGGCGTCTGTTCCAGAACGGGTGGCGGAACGGGTTTCCATGCCAAACGGATCCGGATGAGGGTTCCCCGGGCGGTTTCCGCAAGAACGGGATATTTTTTCGCCCGTTCCCGCAGCGGAACGCACGCTCCGCGTTCAATCTGATAACGGCGGTAGGCCCGTGCCATTCCCGCCCAGTCCGCTTCCTCTCCATACAGATTCAACAGCAGGATTTCCGGGGTTTCGTAGGGAGCTTCCCCGTTCAGCCGGATGCGCGGATGGAGATAATACTTCCCGTCGCGGACTCCGTAGACGAGGTCATAGAAGATGTTCATTCCGCGCATGATCGCGAGAACGGCATGAGAGCCGTTTTTGATGCCGAAGAGAGGCAGGTTGCTGGCGGCGCTTACATATTCCGTATCGGTGCGCGGATGAAAGCGCACGAGTCCGGAGGGACGGTTGCTTTCCGTCACCGTCGGAATGAGAAAGTAACCGTCGGTTCCGGCTGTTGCGCAAAAATCATCCAGATGGATTTCCAGAGATTTCGTATTCTGCGGTATTCCGTTTACGGGAACTCGGAAAAGATTACCGTTCACTTCCACGGGAACTTCCCGGCGGGTCCCGTCCATCATCGTTGCAAATGCTTGAGCCATGACAGTCTCCTTGTTTGTTTGAAACAATATATCATTGAGACCAGGGGGATGCAATCGTTGAAAAGTCAAAAAAATATCGTTTATTCGTCAACATTCTATCATCTGTCAGTTGAAGCAATGCAGATAATATTGTTTGAGCGGAAAAATTTTTCTGCCGCCCGGTTGAAAAACGGCGGAGCGGTGATATATTTTTCTCCGGCAGCAGAAAGGAGATTGTATGGAGACACCGCGTATTCTCCGGTTGACAGCGCACAAGCGGGATTTTTCCGTGCTTCCGCATGTTTCGGGGGTGATGTTCGCGGATTCCCAGACACTTCTTCCCTCATACCGGGCGAAGGATATTCAGTTCTGCCTTCGTCTTTCCTCCCGGACGAAACAGATTGAAACGGTGATTGACGGCGTTCCGCATCTGCTGACCGTTCCTCATTATCTGATGAAAATCCCGGAGAGCTTTTATGAACATCCGCATCCGTATTGCCTTGAAACGTTTTTCTTCAGCTATGCGCTGTCGGAGAAAGATATTCTGACGCGCTCCGGTTTTTTCAATGTGCCGGCGGCCGGAGCGTTTCCCATGACGCCGCGCATCGGCGGGATTCTTCGCGAACTTCGGGAACTGGCGGAGCATTCGCACGACATCGGTGCGGCGGACCGCATAGACTTGTGCTGTTTCCAGCTGCTGGAGGAGTGCTGTTTCGAGCATCAGAGCGCTTCCCGTCAGACCCGGGAGACGATGCTCCGCCGCGCGGCCGCTTATCTGGATGCCCATTTCGCAGAGAATCCGGATTACGATGAGCTGGCGCGTGAAACCGGCTGTTCCAGAAGCACTTTCCTGCGGCAGTGGCATGCGCTGTTCGGCATGTCGCCGAACGCATACTGTCAGCGTTGCAAACGCTGGGAGGCGGAGCGTCTTCTGGCGGAAACGACTCTGAGTCTTGAGGAAATCACCGCGCGGCTCGGCTATGCCGGCGTTTCGCATTTCTGCGCACGTTTCCGCGCCTGGTTCGGGGAGACTCCGTTGAAATTCCGGAAGAAACGGCAATCTCCCGGATGACGAAAATACGATAGTTCTTTGATGTTTTCGCGGTGGCTTTCCTCTTGTTTCTCCGGTATGTTATAAAAAAATACAGGAGAAACAATGATTTTCAACGGTTCTGTTCCCGTGGAGCGTCTCGAACGCTCGCAACGGGCGTATTATGCGTTCTGCGTGCTGAACGGGCTTGCCTATATGTGTGTGGGCGAAGGCGTCGTTGTGCTTTTTGCGGTGAAGTGCGGGTTTCCCGATTTCGTCGTGTCGATTGTGGGAGCCATGCTCTATCTCGGGTATCTGCTTCTCCCGCTGGGGCGGACCGCTTGTGCGCGGGTCGGCGCGGTGCGTTCGCAGGCGTTTTTCTGGGTGGCCCGGAATCTTGCCGCTCTGTTGACCGCCGCGGGCGGAATCGCCGCATGGTGCGGTTTCCATTCCTGCGGTCTTGCGGCGCTGGTTTCCGGTACGTTTCTTTTTTACGGTTTCCGGGCGGCAGGCGTCGTGATGTCGCAACCGCTTCTCGGGTGCATCACCGGTCCGAATGAGCGCGGGCGGGTGCTGGGGATTTCAAATGGAATTTTTTGCGGCGCATGTATGCTCTCTCTGCTTCTCGTGAGTCTGTTCCTTTCCCGGAAATCAAGCGTCTGGAGCCTCGCGGGCGTCATGGCGGCGGGATCCTGTCTCGGAATGGGTGCTTCGCGTTTTCTGCGGAGAATCGATGAATCCGCGGAACTCCGGGAGTCGGCAAAACGTCCTTTGCGCGCGGAGCTTTGCCAGGCGTTGCGCTCTTCCGCCTTGTGGAAACTGGTGTTTGCCGTTTTCAGCCTGAATACCGCACGGATTATGATCGCCCCCATATCAATCCTCGTCGTAAAACGCGCATACGGAATCAGCGATACGAATGCGCTGCTTTTCACCCTGATTCAGTTTCTTGCGGGAATGTGCGCGTCCTTTGTTTCCGCCCGCATCGACAATGCGATCGGACCTGGACGCGGGATGCTTGCGGGATACGGTTTGATGCTGCTTGCTCCGGTTCTCTGGCTTTGCCGGGGAGACGTTTTTCAGCCTGCCGCGGTCGCAGCGGTGTTTGCGGTTTACGGGATCGGATCATTTCTTGCGGAAAACGCGAATATTCATTATTTTCTGCAAACCTTCCCGAAGGAAGAACAGGTGCGATCCTCGATTCTGCTTCAGATTTTCGCTTCTGCAGGAGCCGGTCTTGCCGGGATGGCGCTTTCCGGAACGCTGATTCACTGGACGATGAAAATCAACCCGTCGGAGCCGATGGCCGGTTTCCATGCCTATTTTGCGCTTTCACTGGTCGTGCTGTCGGCGGCTTCCCTGCTGATCTGCCGTCTTGTTCCGCTTCCGCCGGACAAGCGCAGACGCAGGGAGCCGTAGTCTCGCTGCCCGGTTTTATTTGCCTGTGAGATCGTGTTTGACGATGTCACCGGGGAGGGTGCACTGATCCGCCCAGATCTTGCGCCCGGGGTAGATCGATGTGTGAATGCCCGTGTGGACGTTTTCTCCGATGATTGAACCGAATTTGCGGCGTCCGGTATCCAGGAGCTTGCCGCAGACCTTGCTTGTGTGATTCTTGCCGTCGTGACGGAAGTTCGAGGTGATGGTTCCTGCGCCGAAGTTGGTGTGCTGGCCGACGATGCTGTCTCCGATGTAGCTCAGGTGTCCGGCGGCGACTTTGTTCATCAGAATCGAATTTTTGATTTCGACCGCCTGACCGACGTGACAGTTGTCGCCGAGCGACGTGTTGCCGCGGAAATAGCAGTTCGGACCGATCTTGCAGTTTTTGCCGATCACCGTCACGCCTTCCATGTAGACTCCCGGAAGAACGACCGAGCCTTCCCCGAGAATCAGAACGCCGTCGATGTGCGCTCCTTCGCGGACCGTTCCCTCAATGCGGCTTTCGGTAATGCCGGAGAGAACCTCTTCGTGCACTTTCAGCAGATCCCACGGATAGCGGATGCGGAAACTTGCAGCGTCGGCGGGGATGCGGGTGGCGTCCGCCGGGAGTTTGCCGTCGGCGGAACGCCATGCGACGGGCGTTTCCTCCGCATCGGTGACAATGTACGCGCCGGACTGTGCGGCGAGGGTTGCGAGCAGTTCCTTTGAGGGCCAGAACGCAATGGTTGCGGTGAGCATGTCATTGCTTGCAAAATCGGCGATTGCGCCTTCCCAGCGAGAGGTAATGACATCGCTGACCGTGGTTCCCGCCATTTCGAGGTCGGCGAGGGCGCGGTGGCAGCAGAGCGGGGCAAGAGTGTCCCGGTTTTCGTCACGGAGTATTTGAATCATCATCAGCAGAGTTCCTTTTTGATGTGGTCGCAGAGAACCGCGATCCATTTTCCTGCAAGTTCCGCGTTCCGGCATTCAACGAGGACGCGGATTTTGTTTTCGGTTCCGGAGTAGCGGATGACGACGCGGCCTTCTCCGGCGAATTCCTTTTCCGCCTGCGCAATGAGTTCCGGCAGACCGGGGATTTCGGCAACGGGCGGTTTGGATTTGACCTTCATGCTTTCGAGATGCTGCGGATATTCCTCCATGAACGCCGCCATATCGGCGAGAGTCATGTTCTTTTCCTTCATAAGCTTGAGAACATGGAGCGCGGAGATGATGCCGTCTCCGGTCGTCGCATAGTCGAGGAAGATCAGGTGACCGGACTGTTCGCCGCCGAGCTTGATGCTTTTCTCCTTCATGCGCTCAATGACGTAGCGGTCGCCGACGGCGGTGATTTCAACGGTGATGCCGGCTTTCTTCATTGCGGCGATCAGACCCATGTTGCTCATGCTGGTGACGGCGATGGAGTCGGAAGTGAGGCGTCCCTCCGCCTTGTAGTCGAGCGCGCAGAGCCCGATGATGCGGTCGCCGTTGACCACGTTTCCGTTTGCATCGGAGAAGATGACGCGGTCGGCGTCGCCGTCGAGGGAGATGCCGACGTCGGCGTGATGTTCACGGACGAGGCGGCACATCTCTTCGGGGTGTGTGGCGCCGCAGTTTTCGTTGATGTTCGTTCCGTTCGGCGTTGTGGAGATGGCAATGACTTCGACTCCGAGTTCCTTGAGGATCAGCGGGGCGATGTAGTAGGCGGCGCCGTTTGCGCAGTCGAGAACGGCTTTGGTTCCCTTGAGGCTGCGGTTCTGAATGGAGCTTTTCGCGAATTCGATATATCTTCCGCGCGCGTCGTCGATGCGGTAGGCTTTGCCGATGCGCGAGGGTTTGATTTCGGGCGTTTCGCCGCGGATGATTTTTTCAATTTCGTCTTCGACTTCATCGGGAAGCTTGAAGCCGTCGGCGCTGAAGATTTTGATGCCGTTGTCGTCGGACGGGTTGTGGGAAGCGGTGATCATGATTCCGCAGTCCGCGCCCATGGAGCGGACGAGGTGGGCGACGGCGGGGGTCGGGAGCGGTCCGATTTCCAGAACATCCATTCCCATGCTGAGCATTCCGCTTGTCAGCGCGGTTTCGAGCATGTATCCGGAAACGCGGGTGTCCTTGCCGATCACCGCTTTTGCAATACCGTTTTTATTAGCATAGATTTGTGCGACAGCTTTTCCCACTTTGAGCGCAATTTCAGGAGTGATCGGATATTCATTCGCCTTGCCGCGAATTCCGTCGGTTCCAAATAATCTGGGCATAACACTGTATCCTTTCTGCTTGATAACCCTCATCCGGTTGTGTCTGCTGTTTCTTTCTGGTAAAATACCATACGAACGCTGAAAAGCAACCGCGCAATGAAAATTTTTACACAAAATCCCGCACGAAACCGTTTCCTGTGAACATCTTTTCCGGAAAAGATTTGATTTTGGAGGAATGGGCGGTATAGTAACGAAAGAAATTGAACAGGGGAGAGTGTTTATGAAAAAAATTCTTTTTGTCGTTTTGACGTTTTCGTTTTTTCCGCTTTTCTCCGCCGACCGCCAGGTGTACCGTGACGGTTCGGGGCGTGTTGTCGGAACTGTGACCGTTGAGAAGAACCGCACGGTCTACCGCGACGGTTCCGGACGTGTAACGGGCTCCGCAACCGTGAACGGCAACCGCACAATCTACCGCGACGGCTCCGGCCGCATGACCGGTTCTGCAACCGTGAACGGCAACCGCACGGTCTACCGCGACGGCTCCGGCCGCATGACGGGCTCCGCAACCGTGAACGGCAACCGCACAATCTATCGCGACGGCTCCGGCCGCACGACCGGTTCGGTTACCGAGGAGCGCGGCGGACGTTCCGTTTTCCGTGATGCGTCCGGCCGCATGAGCGGAACACTGAAGTGACGGAAGACCGAAGGTTCAGCCTTTGCTCCGGCGGTTCCGTCCGGTTTTCAGAAGGCGCTGCTGGCGGTATGCGCCAGGCGTGATGCCAGTCGTCCGTTTGAATGCCAGCGACAACGCCATCTTCGATCCGTATCCCGTCTGCTCCGCAATCTGCTCAAGGGTGAGCGAAGTGCCGTCCAGCAGATCCCGGATCCGGTTGATGCGCAGTTCCAAGAGAAACTGATACGGAGTTTTGTTCAGATATTTCAGGAATTTCTTGTGAAGCATGCAGCTCGATATTCCCGCGCGGTCCGCGGCGTCGTCAACGCTGATTGCTCCGGCGAAATTGTTCTGCAGAAAGTTGATCGCCGTCGTCAGATGCGCATCCGGCAGAATCAGCGAATCGGTGCTGAGACGCGGCACGATCGCCGCGGGCGAAACATACACCGGAGTTTTCGGGATCTCTTCACCGTTCAGCATGCGGTTCATCAGGTCGCACATCTTCCGTCCGCGCTCGCGTCCGGCGCCGCTGATGCGGCTGGTGGGGATCGGCGCGCTGTCCGCAATTGCGGGACTCTCCGTGTTGCACAGCACCGCGATATCCTCCGGCACACGCAGTTCCAGCTCACCGAGCACGCGGTAGACTACAGCCAGATGCATGGAATTGGAAACAAAGAGTGCGGCGGGTTTCGGCAGTCCGGAGAAAAACGCACGGAGCTTCTCAATGACAACCGCATAATCGGCAAGCTCGTCCGGCTTCAGATCCGGCTGCCAGCAGCAGAAATGCAGCGGAATTCCCTCCTTGTCGAGCAGATGGCGCAGGGCGATGTTCGGATCCTGCGGGACTTCGGCGGTTCCGCCCGGCCACTCGCGGGCGTCGACTGCGGCGAACACCGTATAGCCCTTTGCCGAACAGTGGCGGTAGACAAGTTCCGCAATGCGGTTTGTGTCGCCCACAACGCTCCGGACGTTCGGTTCCGGATGGATTTCAAGCGCAACGACCGGAATGTGCTCAATTCCACGCACATTCCTGAGTTTTTCCAGGGGAATATAATCGGTCATGACGCCGTCGCCGAACCATCCCGGCGGGATGCGAAGACCGGTGATTTCAAGCGACCAGTCATGTTTGCCCGCGTAGTCGTGGATTTCCTCCAGCATATCCGACTGCAGGTTCCGGAAAGCGCAGAGTATATGTTTCATGCGTAATGCTCCTGGCAGTTTATAATTTATATACACAATACTCATTGTAATATATTGCGGATAAACCGAAAATCAAGTATAATTATAGCAGAACAACAAGAAAGGACGATTCCGATGAAACATCTTATGACTCTCGCACTCGCGGCAGCGGCTCTGGTTTCCGTTCAGGCGGCAAACTCCTTTTTCCGCTCCGACATCAACTGCATCAAATCCAGAATCGAGCTGGAAGGCAAATCCGATTCCATGAAAGTCGGACGCCTGACCAATGTTCGTGACGAGGACGACCGGAAGTACACTCTGAGTGTCGTCACTCCCAAGCTCTCCGGTGAATGGAAAGAGTTCAGTTACACCGTGACCCCGTCGGAAGACGGCGATCTCAGCATCTGTCTGATGGGACAGTGGGCGCGGACTCCGGAGGCGCGCGGCTGGGTTCTCGTCGATCACATTGACATCAACGGCGTTCTTGCTCCGAACGGCAGTTTCAAGAAGACTTACAAGCTGAAAAACGGCAAAGTCATGCCCGTCGATTTCTGGCTCAGCAAGAAGGCGTGCTATGTCGCGGAAGGCGGCATTGACGGCTCCGGCGCGATCCTTGTCAATCATGACAACGCCGGTCTTTTCGTCATCAAAAACGCGGAAGCCGGAAAAGAATATACCATTCAGTTTACCGTGAAAGCCGCGGAAGGTCCGCAGGATTAACCGGAGGTCTTATGTCCATTCTCTCAACCCAAAGGTGGAAAGCCGCGCTGATTGCGGGGAGCGGATTCTTTGCCGCCGCGCTTCAGGCGCTGACTCTTTCGCCGGTCAACATGTCCCAGCACTTCGTCGAGCCCGGAAAAAAGGTTTCGTTCGCATTCACCGCCAAAGATGCGGATGGGACGGAGGAGCTTTCCTGCGAGATTCTCAACTATCGCGGCGCAAAAAGCGGCGCTCTGACTCTGAAAGCCGGAACGGACGGAAAGTTCACGGGGAATTACAGTTTCCCGGAGGGATATTTCGTGCTTTCGGTTTCCTCCGCGAAACAGCAGTTCGGTTTCGTTGCGCTTCCGGATTTCAAAGAACAGAAGGATTACTTCTGGGGCGCAAACGTCGTGCAGCGTCTGCATTCGAAACTCCCGTATGTCGATCTTCCGGAACTCTTCCGCATCATGGAACGCACGGGGGTGAAATCGTTCCGCAAATGGCATTCCTGGGAACTCGAGGAGCGCAAGCCCGGCAAATGGAGCTCCCGCGAAGAGGCCGGATACGATTTCGTCAGAAAGAGTTCGCTTTCCGGACTCTGGTACTGCAACCGCTACCCGAAATTCCTTCTGTACCCGGACCGTCCCGGTCAGCGCAGACCCGCGATGCCTGAGTCGATCATCCGCACAGCGCATTCGCTTGCCGGACAGCTTGCGCGGCGCAGGGATGTACTCGATATCTACCAGCTCCGCAACGAACCGGACGGTCAGCCGGAGCCCTCATCCGTCTACAGTTCCGACTTCATTCTGAAGTCCTCCATGGCGCGCCGTATTGCGCCGGATCTGCTGATTTCGAGCTGCGGGTTCATGTATCCGCCAGATAAATGGGGATTCGTTCTTCGGGATATGATCGAAAACGGTCTTCTTGAGTCGGTCGATTATGTCGCGTTCCACAATTACGCCGCGCCGGACACGGTCTGGAAGCAGATTCGCGAATGGCGGAACCTGTTCGGTGAATACGGCAAAGCTGGATTCCCGCTCCTTATCACCGAGTGCGGCAAAGCGTGGCCGCGCGGGTATACTCCGACTCTTGCGGACGGCGTGTACTATGGACCGTTCGGCAACAAGCGTCCGCCGCTTGCGGATGATCTTGTTTCCGCCCACTTCATCACAGCGAAGGCCGTGCTCGCAAAAGCTGCCGGAATTGAGCGGTTCTATGTGTTCGTTTTCGCCCCGCATCCGGAAAATACATCCAACTACGGACTGCTTGATTATTACAACATGCCGATCGGCGCGATGGGCGCTTACATGTACGCCGCCCGTGTTCTTTCCGGACTCAAATATGTAGGGGACGTCAAGGAGAGTCCGCGCGGACTGGAGCGTATCGCGGTCTTTTCCGACGGAACCCGTCATGTCGCGGTTCTTCTGGGGAAGGATGCGGCGGCGCGGAAGGTCCGGACTCCCGGACTGGATGTCTCCGAATGCCGCTCAATGGACGGCAGCGCGGCGGACGCCGAAACACCGGTCACCGGAATCGCATACCGCATTCTCAACACTCTTCCGGAACTTAACACCGAAACCGAAGGCATGAAGCTGCAGGCTCTTTCCTCGGAATACAAGAGGAGCCGTCCGGCGGCACGCGACGTTATCATCAAGTTCGAGGGACAGAACCTCCCGAGCGTCTGGCAGAGCTATATGAAGTATCCCTCGAAACTCGTTTTCCGCATCGCCAATATTTCGGAGACGGAGAAGATTTTTGAGCCGGAACTCCTTCTTCCGGAAGGGATCGTCTGCAAAAAATCGCCCGGAAACAGATTTGTTCTGAAACCGGACAGCGAGATTCTGATTGCTTATGAAACGGAGGTGACCGGCAAGCTGAAATCCTCGGAGTTCTGCGTGACGCTCCGGGATAAAACGGAGACGGCGCATTCGCTGAAACTGCGTTTCACCTCATCGGTTCCGGGCAGCATAGTCCGTTTCCCCGATGACGCCGCACGCTGGATTCCGCACTGCGAAGGCGGTTCCGGATTCATCCGGATTTCGAACGACGAGACGGAAAAAGCGGTTCGTTTTTCGATCGACAGCTCCGCGCTCGGACGTCCTCTGAAGTGGGTGGAACCCGGCTTGAAGCTTGTCCCCGGCGAAACGCTTGTGGATGCGAAATACATTATCTTCGAGGTGAAAGTCAGACCTTCGTCTCCGCAGGACCGGAAGCTTGTCAGCTACGCCGGGGCGGCGATCGCCTCCACGGAACTGAAGAAACACCTGTTCGAAGCGTACCGTCCGCTCCCGACCGAAGAGTGGAGCCGGAAGGTCGTTCCGGTCAACCGGAGCGTGAAGGATCTCTCGAACTTTGACCTGATCCGCATCGGTCTCGGTCCCGTCACGGAGAAATATGATTACTGGATCCGGAACGTCCAGGTTCAATACTGAACAGGAAAAGACTTTTCCGCAGTCAAGAATTTATATACAAAGAAACAGCTTTTATGTATATCCTGGTTGCGGAAAATCAAGTATAATATAAACAAGAAGAAAGAAAGGTTCAATCCGCCATGAAAACACAGAAAAACTCCGTCCACATTCAATGCCTGAAGGGGAAATTCCGCAGATTTACCCTCATAGAGCTCCTTGTGGTAATTGCGATCATTGCGATCCTCGCCGGCATGCTTCTGCCTGCTTTGAACAAGGCGCGGGAAGCGGCGCGGAAAATCAACTGCACCTCCAACATGAAACAGGTCGGAACCGCTGCGGCGCTCTACACGAACGACAACAGCGGCTACCTTGCCGTGACGTACAACGGCTCCTGGTCGTATGCGTTCGGAATCTACAAGGACGGTAACGAGCCGAAAAGCCACGGATATATTCCGTTGAAAGTCGGACGCTGCCCGTCGCAGATCGCCGCGGCATGGGCGCAGAGAGAGTTCAATGTTTATGCGATCAACTATCCGCCGACAGGCAGTCTTTCCGGTTCCTGGTTCAGCTGGCCGATTCCAGAGGGAATTTTCGGAAACGCCGGGGCATACATCAAAGGTGTTCCGGTCGGAACCACGCCGGAAGTCAGCTATGTTCCGGATAAAATCAAAAACGTTTCACGCTTCCCGCTCTTCAGCGATACGAGTTACGACGGGTGGGCGGATACGAAAAACGCTTGCTTCTACCAGTTCGGTCCCGTGAGCGATAACGCCGCAGTCAGCCTCCATCACGGCGGAGTCGGTTCCGCGCTCTGGGGCGATGGACACGCCAGCAACCCCGGTCGCCAGGTTTTCCGCGATCTGGATTTCAAACGTCTCAAAATCGACGGCACTCTGCTGAAATTTTAAAATCCACGCACAACCAAAGGATTTCTGACAATGTTTCACTCATCGAACCCCGGAACAAGTTTTCTGAACCGCGAAGTTTACCGCGACAAGGTGCTCGGCTGCTGGACCGGCAAGAACATCGGCGGGACGCTCGGCGCGCCGTTTGAATGGAAAGAGGGTCCGTTCGACGTCTCGTTCTATACGCAGGACCTCAAGGGAGAACCCGCGCCGAACGACGACCTCGACCTTCAGCTTATCTGGCTCAAGGCGATTGAGGAAAACGGTATCTATCAGGTCAACGAGCGCGTGCTCGGCGACTACTGGCTCGCCCACATCACCGGACCGTGGAACGAATACAGCGTCGGCAAGTTCAATATGATGAACGGTCTGCTTCCGCCGCTTTCCGGCTTCTGCAACAACGACGTCTGGAAGAACAGCAACGGCGCATGGATCCGCTCCGAAATCTGGGCGTGCATGTTCCCCGGCGAACCCGACGAGGTTGCCCCGTTCGCCTGGTGCGACGCCTGCGTGGATCATGCGGACGACGGCATCTATGCGGAGATTTTCACTGCGACGCTTGAATCCGCGGCGTTCATCGAAAGCGATCTGCGCAAACTCATCAACTGTGCGCTCGCCCGTATCCCCGCGGATTGCCGCGTAGCCCGCAGCGTTAAAATCGTGCTTGACTCCTTCGATGCGGGCGACGACTGGAAGACTGCGCGCCGGAAGGTCATCGACGACAGCGCGGATCTCGGTGCTTTTCAGGCGCCGGCGAATGTCTCCTACGCCATCATCGGTTTGCTTTACGGCAACGGCGACTTCGGACGCTCGGTTTGCCTTGCGGTCAACTGCGGCGACGACACCGACTGTTCCGCCGCGACTTGCGGTTCGGTTCTCGGCATCATCAAAGGACGTTCCGGGATTCCGGAAGAGTGGATCGCCCCGATCGGCGAAGGCATCAAAACGCTTGCCATCGACCCGTTTCACGCCGTTGCTCCCGCCACGCTCGGCGAACTGACCGACCGCGTGATAAAGAGCAAACTGCGTGCGGATATGGACAATCCGACGCTCGTCCGCCTCACCGACGGTGAAACGGCGATCGGCGAAGAGATCCGTTCGCGTCTCGCCGACGGCTCCGAAACGGCGCGGCGTGTGCTTTCGCGATCCTCCCGCAGACTTACGCAGGAGACCCCGTTCGGGTTCTTCTCGGTCGAATACGGGAGCAGTCCTGTGACCGTTCCCGGTGAAACGCAGACTCTGACACTCGCCTACTTCGGCGCCGCCCACGACGACCAGACCTTCTCCGTCAGATGGAATCTTCCGGAGGGCTGGAGCATTGAGGAGGGACCGGAGCAGCGGTTCATGTCCTACGTCAACGCCGGTTGCCGCAAGCTCACGGTCAAACTGACGGCGGGGGCGTTCTCCGAGGCGTTCGAATACATTCCGGTGACGTTCCGGCTGAGCGGACGCAACTACCCCGCTTACGGGATTGTCCCGTTTCAGCGAGCGGGAACGATGGCGGCGAATGGTCGTCACGACGTCAATCAGGATTACTGGGACCGTTTTCACCGCGGCAATGCACGCCGCGCGGAGTGAGCGCGAAAGCGGCATTAAAGAGAAATCCGGCTGTGTCCCCTGTTCCGGAATGCGGAGGGGGCGCAACCGGCGTGTTTCCGGAAACAGCGGGCGAAATAGTTCGGATCTTCAAATCCGCAGTCGTCCGCGATTTCGGAAACCGGCAGATCCGTTTCCTCTAAAAGCTGCTTTGCAAGAGAGAGCCGGCGCAGCATGAGATAATTGTGCGCGGAGAATCCGATGTTGAGCCGGAAGAGCCGGGTCAGATGATTCGGCGAGAGATGCAGTTCCGCCGCCAGCTGCATGACGGTGAAGTCGGAATTCATGAATTGCATGTCAATGATGCTTTTCGCCTCAAAAAAACGGGAATTGCGTTTTTTCTCCCTGGAGAGCGGGGTTGAATCGCTGTTCAGGGCAAGCCCGAGAATCGTCAGCAGCAGCCCTTGTCTGTGAAATTCCTCTTTCAGGCTGGATGAAGAGAGCAGAAAATATTCATTCAGCAGTTTCATCATGAGCGGCCGGTCCTGCTCCGGAACCGTTTTCTTCAGCGGGAAGTCCGCGTTCAGCCTTTCCGGAGGCGGAAGCGCAACGCCGGATTCGTCAAAAGGTTCGTTTTCATCCAGATAAACAAAAATGGCGGGTTTGTCATAGTGTGCGGAACAGTCGCCGTACCAGTCGAAGTGGATGCACCAGCGTTCCGCCGGAGTGTCGCAGACCGTGCAGTGGATGATTCCGGGCGGAATGAGAATGAGGTCGCCCGAACTGCAGGAGAAGACTTTTGATTCCGTCATGACGCGTCCGTTTCCGGAAGAAAAATAGACGAATTCATAGTCGTAAATCCGGCGGTTCCGCTCGATGTGTCCGCTCTTCCAGTTCGTGCGGCAGATCGGACCGACGGATGGATTTATCAGACGGAGCACGCTTTCTTTCTGTGTTTGCGGAGTCAGTTCCGGAATCATTTCAATCTTCTTTCTGTTGTTGAGACTAACATAGCACGGGATTTCAAAAAAACAACAGAAATGATTGATTTGTGCTGTAAATGGTTGATTTGTCTTCTTGTCAAATTTCCTGTTGTGAACTATAATGAACACAGAAGAAAAAAATGCTTCAGGAGAGAAATTTATGAACGAGGGAAAAATCTGTTACAGCCGTCTGCTGATCGATAATCATATCACGGATTTGAAAGATTCGTACATGCGGAAATTTTCTCCGGAGGAATACGTCCGGATGGTCCGGCTTTCCGGCGTGGAATCCGCGATGGTCTACGCCTGCGATCACAACGGCAACTGTTATTATCCGACGCAAGCCGGGCATATTCATGCCAATCTGGACGGACGCGATATTTTCGGCGAGACGGTCGCCGGACTGCGCAAAGCGGGAATTGTCCCCGTCGCGTACTACACGGTCAATTATCACAACGACTGCGCCCGCCGTCTGCCGCACACCCGGGTCATCGACAATGTCGGAATGGATCATGACGGACGTTATCATTTCACCTGTCCGAATCAGCCGGACGCGCTTGCGTTCTATGAAACCCAGATCGCGGAAATTCTGCAATACGACGTGGATGGTATTTTTATCGACATGACCTTCTGGCCGACGATCTGCTGCTGTTCCGCCTGCCGCAAAAAATACGGCAAGCCGTTTCCGGAGGTGATCGACTGGGATTCTCCGGAATGGGTCGGTTTTCAGCGGTTCCGTGAACGTTCGCTGGCGGAATTCGCACGGAAGCTGACGGATTTTGTGCGCCGGACGAAGCCCGGCATCACAGTAACGCATCAGTTTTCCCCGGTTCTGCACGGCTGGTATCTGGGACAGTCCGGCGGGATCGCGGCGGCGTCCGATTACGCTTCCGGAGATTTCTACGGAGGCAGGACTCAGCAGCGTTTCGCGGTCAAGGCGTTTGCGGCTTACACGCGCATTCCGCCGTTTGAATTCATGACCTCACGCTGCGTCAGTCTGAACGATCACACTTCGGCGAAGTCGGATGAGGAGCTTTTTCTGAGTGCTCTCACCACGCTTGCCAACGGAGGCGCGTATCTCTTCATTGACGCGATCAATCCGGACGGCACGCTGGAAGAGACGTTTTACCGCCGGTTTCATAATTTGAACCGGAGACTGGAACCGTTCCGGAATGCCGTCCGCAATCTGAACGGACACTCTGCGGCCAGTGTCGGCGTCTATTTTTCAATGGCGAGCTGTGTGAACCGCGCCATTAACGGAATCGAATTGAAGAAATTCAACGGCGGACGCGCCAACAACATGTCCGTCCGGAAAAACGCGGTGCTCGACGAAATGCTTGGAATGACGGAAGTGCTGAACCGTCTGCATACGCCGTGGAAGGTTGTTACCAGTTCGACCGAGGATTTCAGCGGGCTGGAAACGCTGATCGTGTGCAATGCGGCTTATCTTGCTCCGGAGGAGACCGGACGTCTGCGGGAATTTGTCCGGAACGGCGGCACTCTGATTGCCACCGGAGCGACTTCGCTTTACGACGTCGAAGGGTGCGGCGGGAAAAATTTTGCGCTTGCGGACGTCTTCGGCGTCGATTACTCCGGGAAACGGTCCGACAGCGTGACGTACACCGGGGCAGAACTGATTTATGCGGAAGGAAATGTGCCGCTGGCACGTCCCGTTCCGGAAACGGAAGTCCGCGGAACGCTGACGTTTCCCGATTTTCCGGTGAACGATCCGGAACGTTATGCTTCCATTCATTCCAACCCGCCGGGAGAGAAAACGGATTTCCCCGCGTTGACGGTTCACCGTTTCGGCAAAGGGGTATGTGTCTGGCTGGCGGCTCCGGTTGCATTGCAGAATCATGCGACGCAGCGGACATTCATGAAAAATCTGCTCCGCGAGTTTCTGCCATCCTTCGTGGTTCAGGAAAAGAATCTGGCGGAATCGGCGGAAATCACTCTGCTGAAAGGTGCGGAGGGGACGGAACTTCTCTGTATCGTCAACCGGCAGGATGAAGTTCCGGTCATTCCGCTCTGCAATGTGGAATTCTCCATTCGCCATTCCGGAAGACCGAAACGGATCGTACGGGTTTCCGACGGTGCGGAAATTCCGGTTGCATGGGAAAACGGCGAACTTCATTTTTCAATTCCGGAACTTCATTACGCTGAATTCTTCCGGCTGGAAGGAGGTGTTGAATGAATCTCTCCGATTTGCCGCCTCTGCCGGAACGCAGCTTCCTGGCTTCCATGGAACAGATTGCGGAATTGCGTCTGGTTTCGCTCGAAGAGGGCGCCGGGCGCGGAATGCGGCTTGTTCAGGCGGACAACGGGTCCGGGTTAAGTTTCAGCATATGTCCGGATCGCGGAATGGATGTGGTTGACTGCCGTTTCCGCGGAATTCCGCTTGTGTTCCGGACGCCGTCTGGGTATGTCGCGCCCTCTCATTTCGATCCGCACGGACTCGGATGGCTCCGTTCCTGGCAGGGGGGACTGCTGACGACTTCCGGTCTTCGCAATTCGGGTGTTCCGAACGGAGAGTTCGGGCTTCATGGACGCGCCTCGTCCCTCCCGGCGGAAGATCTGTCGCTGTCGCGCGGCGTGGATGAAAACGGAAGTTTCCGCATGAGAATTTCCGGAACCATGCGCGAAGCCGCAATGTTCGGGGAGAATCTGCGGTGGCGGCGGTCCATTGAAACGGCATACCGGGAAAATTCAATCACCGTAACCGACCGTTTCACGAATCTTGCGCCGCATGAGGAATTTCTCCAGCTCCTTTATCACTGCAACTTCGGGTGGCCGTTCGCTTCGCCGGCTCTGGAATTTGTCATGCCGCCGCATGAGGTGCGTCCGCGCACGGAAAAGGCGGAGCGGAATCTCGCGCGCTGGAACCGTTTGGAGGAACCTCGGCCGGATTATGAGGAAGAGTGTTTCTTCCATGATCTTCCGGCGGATGCGGACGGGCTGAAACGTTTTGAATTGCACAACCGCGAACTCGGAATCCGCGTTGCTTTCGAGTACGGCTCCGCGGAACTTCCGGAGCTGATCGAATGGAAAAACTGTCTCACCGGCAGTTACGCGCTGGGGATCGAACCGGCAAACGTCTCTCTGGAGGGCCGGAACGCCGACATGAAATCCGGAAAGGCGCGGCGGATGAAGCCGTATGAAACCGTAGAAACACAACTGAAAATCAGTTTTAATAATCTTGAAGGAGACTGCAAATGACAAATTCCGCAAAAATCAGAAAGACCTTTGAGCAGAACGGAGGCATCTTCCGTCTGGCTCCGAACTGGGTTCCGCGCTCGTTCTGCATTCCGGGGCGGCGCATCAAACTGCATCCGGACGATTACTACGCGCTGGGCGGCGCCCGCGGCGGCATCGACGAGCGCTGGCTGGGATGCACCACGCCCGCCGACAACGGCCCTCTGACCGGAAAGAACGAAGGCATCAGCCACCTCGTTACCGAAGACGGCGAACGCATTCCGCTGACCGAAGCCGTGGAAGAACTCGGGGCGGAACTGCTCGGCGAACGCATCTGGAATGAATACCATTGCTGGCCGGTCTACTCCAAGTTTTTCGACAACCTCGGCCCGCTGCCGCATCATATCCACCACATGGAAGAACACGCGAAACTCGTCGGACAGCGCGGCAAGCCGGAATGTTATTATTTTCCGCCGCAGCTCAACAACCACGGCGGACACTTCCCGTTCACCTTTTTCGGTTTTGAACCGGGGACGACGAAAGAACAGGTCCGGGAATGCCTAGTGAACTTCACGAAAGGCGACAACAAAATCACCAATCTTTCCAAAGCGTACCGTCTGGAACCGGGAACCGGATGGGATGTCCCGCCGGGCGTGCTCCATGCTCCGGGAAGTCTCTGCACCTACGAACCGCAGTTCGCCAGCGACGTTTACGCAATGTGGCAGAGTCTGGTTGACGACCAGCTCATCTCCGAATCTCTGCTGTGGAAGAACTGTCCGGAGGAGAAAGTCGGCGACTTCGATTATCTGATCTCCAACATGAACTGGGAACTGAACGTCGATCCTGAATTCGGGAAACACCGTTTCATGCGTCCCGTGGAGAATATCCGCCGGACGCCCGGAGCGATTGACCGCTGGGTGTGCTACAAATCTCCGGCGGTTTCCGCGAAAGAGCTGACGGTTCTGCCCGGTCAGACAGCCGTCGTGCAGGATTCCGCTGCCTACGGATTGATTATGATGCAGGGACATGGTACATTAAACGGGATGCCGCTGGAGACGCCCGCCCTGATCCGGTACGGTGAATTGACTCACGACGAATATTTTGTTTCGGAAGCCGCGGCGAAACGCGGTGTGACGATTGTCAATGAATCCGACTGCGATCCGATTGTGATGCTGAAACATTTCGGTCCGGAAAACCCGGATTGGACCGCCCAGTTCGGAAACAGTTTTTAAGGAGTTTGCAGTCATGTTGAAAAGCGGTGTTTTTGGCATATGTTGTGTTTGCGCGACGCTTGCCGCGCAGACTTATGTTCCACAGAATGTCGGAGAGTTCTATCCGGAGCCTGGTAAGACTGCGCGGCTGACCGTCAAGGCAGGGGAGGGGGCTGCTCTCCCGGAGAGCCTGTCTTACTCTCTGCTGGATTATAGCGGAAAAAACGTCGGTTCCGGAATGTTTAAGCGGAAGGGTGAGACGCTGGAGACGTCGTTGACTCTGAATCGCGGATTTTATGAACTTGATTTGGGAAAACAGCGGATCGGCCTTTCCGTACTCGAGTCTTCTTCCCGTGTTCCGGACCGGTTCTTCGCTTTGGAAACTTTGCTGAATTATGATTCTCCGGAAAAAATCAGGCAGATGATGGCGGTGCTGAAAAAAGCCGGCATTGCGACGATCCGGGAATATCACCACTGGAATCAGGAAGAGAAAGAGCCCGGAAAGTGGGATGTCCGCAGGGAAAAGCTTTACCCGCTTGCCCTGGAATTCGGCATTGAGGTCACGTCTTTCCTGGGAGCTCCGCCGCGCTGGACCGGAGCCTTTATAGACACGGATAAGCGAAATGCCGCTTTTCAACCGTATCCGCGCGAACTTTTCAAGGTAGGAGACAGCATCCGTTCCATGATTGAACGGCGCAGGCCCGCCCTCGGTTCGTTTCAGATCGGGAACGAGCCGGATTTGCAATTTTTCCCCGGAGACAGCAGCATACCGCTTCTTGCCGCATCCTCCTGGTTTATGAGAGATTCGGGCATTCCTCTGGTTCTGGCGGCGTTTTCCGGGGCGTCGGAACAGCGCAATTCTGCGGTTATGCGGCCGTATTTTGAGTCCGGATTGCTGGATTATGGAGATGTTTTCGCTTTTCACTCTTATCATTCCCCGGAAACAATGATAGAACTCGTACGTTTCTATCGCGGGTGGATGAAGGAGTACCGAAAGGGCGGTATGCCGATATGGATTACGGAGTGCGGCAAGGCGTGGTCGCGCGGAATCGTGCCGAAACGCACTTACGGTCCTCCGTATGGACGCGAGCGAGCTCCTGTCAACGAGGACAAACTCAGCGCTCTCTGGATCGTAATGAAGGGCGTTGAAGCCAAAGCCGCCGGAATCGAACGTTTCTTTCCATTTTGTCTGCGTTTCTTTGCGGAAGGGGTCAATAATTTTGGCATGACGGACTTCCGCGGAACGCCGCATCGTTCCCTCCATGCATATTTCAACTCTGTTTTGATCCTTTCCGGGAAAGAGTACGTCGGAGATTTGAAGAAGAAGCCCGCTCCGGTGAAGGCCGCACGTGTTTTTACGAATGGGGCGGACAGTGTCATTGTTCTCTACACCGGTACTGTTGAACCGCGCTGGATCAGCACGGAGGGGATTCCGTTTACGGAGGCTTTCGCGATTGACGGAACCCCGATCAAGGCGGAGGCGGGCGGAAGCCTGAAGGCGGATGGCGGACTCTGTTATCTGCTTGTGCCGTCCGAAAAGCTCGCCGGGCTTGTCAATCCGGATACGGAGCATATGAAATACTGGAAGCTGGCAAAAAGCTACAAGCCTGAAGCAAGAAAAATTTCACCGGTTGTCTTCCTGTTTGAACAGTGGAAATGTGCGAACAGAACCGCGACAAGTTATCTGGACTGTCCGGAAAAACTGGATTTTCAGATGTTCAATTTCTCCGGAAAGCCGCAGACCGTTGAACCGGAGCTTTCGTTTTACAACAACGGCAAATTGGTGCGGACGGAGTGCCCGGGCAGAATCGTTCTGCCTCCTGAGAGCGCAACGCCGCTGACGGTTCCGCGTGGCTCGAATGCCGCGGAACTGTCCGTAATATTGAAAGATCGTGCCGGATCGGGAAATCCGCTGAGCATGACTTTTCTGAACGGCAACAGCATGAAACCGGCTGCTCTGGAGTTGAACGATGCTGTACGCTGGAGACCGAATTCAAACGGATGCATGCGTATTTCCGCCGTTCCGGAGGAAAACGCAATCCGCTTCCGGACGGAGTGGGAAAAAGGCGGCGGCTGGGTTTATCCGGAATACGTTTTGACGGACAAGGAAAATTTGAGCGGCGCGGTCGGCATAGCCTTTGAAATCAAAGCGAAACAGGGGAACGGGGGAAAACGTTATCTCCATGTTCAAGTTCATCTTGCGGAAAAATCCGGGAACTGGAAAGGTTTCAGCTTCCCCGCTCCTTCGGAGGAATGGCAGAAACGTTCCGTTTATTTTCCGCAAGGAGACATTGATTTCAGTCAGATCCGGAAAATCCGGATCGGGATGGGCCCTGCGGACAAATCGCTGGATTACTCCATCCGCGAAGTGAAACTGCTTTTCAAATGAACATTATGAAAAAACAACAAGAAAGGACGGTTACAATGAAACACCTCATGACTCTTACACTTGCGGCGGCAGCTCTGTTCTCCGTACAGGCGGCGAACTGCTTTTTCCGCTCCGACATCAACTGCGTCAAATCCAGAATCGAGCTGGAAGGCAAATCCGATTCCATGAAAGTCGGACGCCAGACCTATGTCCGTGACGAAGACGACAGGAAGTACACTCTGAGCGTCGTCACACCCAAGCTCTCTGACGAATGGAAAGAGTTCAGCTACACCGTGACCCCGTCGGAAGACGGCGATCTTCGGATCGGGCTGATGGGACAATGGGCACGGACTCCGGAGGCGTGCGGCTGGGTTCTAATCGACCACATCGACATCAACGGTGTTCTTGCTCCGAACGGCAGTTTCAAGAAAACCTACAAACTGAAAAACGGCAAAGTCATGCCCGTTGATTTTTGGCTCAGCAAGAAGGCGTGTTATGTCGCGGAAGGCGGCATCGACGGTTCCGGTGCAATTCTGGTCAATCATGACAATGCCGGTCTTTTCGTCATCAAAAACGCGGAAGCCGGAAAAGAGTACACCATTCAGTTTACCGTGAAAGCGGCGCAAGCCCCGCGGGATTGAATGAACAGGAAGGAAGGTTGGATTAATATGAAAAAGATATCTAAGCCGATTTTTGGATGGTATCGCGATGCGATATGTTTTGGATTTACGCTTGTAGAGCTCCTCGTGGTAATTGCGATTATCGCCATCCTCGCCGGCATGCTTCTGCCTGCGTTGAACAAGGCGCGGGAAGCGGCGCGGAAAATCAACTGCACCTCCAACATGAAGCAGGTCGGGACCGCGGCAGCGCTCTACACGAACGACAACAACGGGTATCTCGCCGTAAACTACAACGGCTCCTGGTCGTATGCGTTCGGAATCTACAAGGACGGCAGAGAACCGAAAAGTCACGGATATATTCCGCTGAAAGTCGGACGCTGCCCGTCGCAAGCCCCTGCCGCATGGGTAAACAGAGAACAGAATGTCTATGGAATCAATTTGCCTCCGCAGGGTAGCTTGCATAACACCAATTACTGGAACTGCTGGCCGCAGACAGAGTCTCTCTTCGGGAAATTCAGTTCCTACGTAGCGGGCATTCCTGTCGTAAACAGCAGTAACCCTGAAATGTGTTACATTCCGGAAAAAATCAGGAACAGTTCACGCTTCCCGCTGTTCAGTGATACCAGTTATGATTACGGAGATGTGAAAAATGTTTCAGACTTCTATTTCAGTACAACGAGTGAAGCCAAAGCGCTCAGCCTCCATCATGGCGGTGTTGGCTCAACACTGTGGGCGGATGGCCACGCAAGCAACCCAGGTATCCGGACTTTCCGCGAATTGAGACTCATTTATATAAAGCTTGACGGAACAACAATCAAGCTTCTTTAACCTTTCCGCACAACCAAAGGATTTCTGACAATGTTTCACTCATCGAACCCCGGAACAAGTTTTCTGAACCGCGAAGTTTACCGCGACAAGGTGCTCGGCTGCTGGACCGGCAAGAACATCGGCGGGACGCTCGGCGCGCCGTTTGAATGGAAAGAGGGTCCGTTCGACGTCTCGTTCTATACGCAGGACCTCAAGGGAGAACCCGCGCCGAACGACGACCTCGACCTTCAGCTTATCTGGCTCAAGGCGATTGAGGAAAACGGTATCTATCAGGTCAACGAGCGCGTGCTCGGCGACTACTGGCTCGCCCACATCACCGGACCGTGGAACGAATACAGCGTCGGCAAGTTCAATATGATGAACGGTCTGCTTCCGCCGCTTTCCGGCTTCTGCAACAACGACGTCTGGAAGAACAGCAACGGCGCATGGATCCGCTCCGAAATCTGGGCGTGCATGTTCCCCGGCGAACCCGACGAGGTTGCCCCGTTCGCCTGGTGCGACGCCTGCGTGGATCATGCGGACGACGGCATCTATGCGGAGATTTTCACTGCGACGCTTGAATCCGCGGCGTTCATCGAAAGCGATCTGCGCAAACTCATCAACTGTGCGCTCGCCCGTATCCCCGCGGATTGCCGCGTAGCCCGCAGCGTTAAAATCGTGCTTGACTCCTTCGATGCGGGCGACGACTGGAAGACTGCGCGCCGGAAGGTCATCGACGACAGCGCGGATCTCGGTGCTTTTCAGGCGCCGGCGAATGTCTCCTACGCCATCATCGGTTTGCTTTACGGCAACGGCGACTTCGGACGCTCGGTTTGCCTTGCGGTCAACTGCGGCGACGACACCGACTGTTCCGCCGCGACTTGCGGTTCGGTTCTCGGCATCATCAAAGGACGTTCCGGGATTCCGGAAGAGTGGATCGCCCCGATCGGCGAAGGCATCAAAACGCTTGCCATCGACCCGTTTCACGCCGTTGCTCCCGCCACGCTCGGCGAACTGACCGACCGCGTGATAAAGAGCAAACTGCGTGCGGATATGGACAATCCGACGCTCGTCCGCCTCACCGACGGTGAAACGGCGATCGGCGAAGAGATCCGTTCGCGTCTCGCCGACGGCTCCGAAACGGCGCGGCGTGTGCTTTCGCGATCCTCCCGCAGACTTACGCAGGAGACCCCGTTCGGGTTCTTCTCGGTCGAATACGGGAGCAGTCCTGTGACCGTTCCCGGTGAAACGCAGACTCTGACACTCGCCTACTTCGGCGCCGCCCACGACGACCAGACCTTCTCCGTCAGATGGAATCTTCCGGAGGGCTGGAGCATTGAGGAGGGACCGGAGCAGCGGTTCATGTCCTACGTCAACGCCGGTTGCCGCAAGCTCACGGTCAAACTGACGGCGGGGGCGTTCTCCGAGGCGTTCGAATACATTCCGGTGACGTTCCGGCTGAGCGGACGCAACTACCCCGCTTACGGGATTGTCCCGTTTCAGCGAGCGGGAACGATGGCGGCGAATGGTCGTCACGACGTCAATCAGGATTACTGGGACCGTTTTCACCGCGGCAATGCGCGCCGCGCGGAGTGAGCGCGAAAATGAATGCGTCCGCTTGAGTGCGGAGATACAAGCACACGCATATCCGGCAAGGTGAATGAGACTTGCGGAATCCCGAAAACGGATGTATATTACCGCATCGGAGGCTTTTCATGGATATTGCGTATACGGAAGAAAAAAAGTTTACAATGGAACAGGTTCAGGAGCTCTTCCGCTCGGTCGGATGGGTTTCGGGAGAATATCCGCAGAGACTTTACAAAGCGCTGATGCATTCGTCGCGCGTCACAACCGCGTGGGACGGCGCTCGGCTCGTCGGTCTGGCGCGCGCGCTGGATGACGGAGAGATGCTCGCCTGCATTCATTATGTCCTCGTTCATCCGGATTATCAGCGGCGCGGAATCGCCGGAACCATGATTGAACGGATCAAGGAACATTACAAAAACTGTCTCTACATCAAGGGCATGCCCGAAGAGCGCAAAAACGTGGCGTTCTATCAGAAGCACGGTTTTCAGATCATGCCGGAGGGAACCGCGATGGTCCTTGCAAATTTTGCCGATAAACGATGACGGCGCCCCGTTCCACTCTTGTCCCGGCGCTGATGATGCTGACGGCGTCGCTCTGCTGGGGGGCGTCGTATCTCTTCATGCAGAAAAGTCTTGCGGAGGTCGGTCCGTGCTCGCTGATCGTCTGGCGGTTCGGAATCGCCTTTGTGTTCAGCGCTCTGCTGTTCCCGCGGACTCTGTTTTCCGCCACAAAGGCGGAATGGAAGCACGGGCTTCTGCTTGGCGTTCTGCTCGGGATTGCGTTCTATGCGGTCATGATCGGACTGCGCGGGACGACGACCGGAAACGCCGGATTCCTGCTTGGCTGCACAAGTGTGTTCGTCCCGCTTCTCTGTGCTTTGAAAAGCCGCAAGTGGACGTTCCGGATTCTGCTTGCGGCGGCGGTTTCCGTCTCCGGTATCGGGCTGATGACGCTCCAGAGCGGCTTCCGTCTCCGTCCGGGTGACCTTTTCTGCATGCTTAGCGCACTGCTTTATTCGTTCTACATTATTCTTGCGGGAGGCTTTCTCCGGAACGACAATCCGCTGCGGATCGGAGTGATTCAGTTCTCCGGCGCGGCCGCCGCGGCGGGAACGGGTGTGCTGATTTCGGGCGAGACCGCGTTTCTGCCTTCGACGCTGCCCGTGTGGGGGGAAATCCTGTTCCTCGGAATCTTCTGTTCCGCGGCGGGATTCATGCTCCAGATGTCCGCGCAGAAAAAACTGTCGCCGGAATATGTCAGTCTGCTGTACTCTTCGGAACCTGTGTTCGCGATGATCCTCGGATTGATTTTCCTTGCGGAGCCTCTGAGTGCGGGACGGCTCGGCGGAGCCGCCCTGATTCTGTGCGGAATTCTGCTTTCATCACTCCGCAGGAAGTGAATTCTCCAGCGCCATGCGGAAGAGTGCGCAGACCAGTTTTTTGTGCGCGCATTCCGGCAGTCTCCGCGCTTCGGCGAGACCTGCTTCAAAATCCGTCGACGTGCTGAGCGGATCGAAGCGGCGGTCCAGAAGATCGGCCGTCCGACGGAAAAACTCCTCCGGTTCCCGCTGATGTGTGAAACTGTTCCGCGGAGCGTTGAATCCGTGCGCCGCCGCGTAGCGCGCCGCGCTTTCTCCCGCGCGACGTCCGAAAACGAAGACTTCGAGTCCGGCGTTGCCCCCGAGCCGGTCGCGTCCGTGCAGACCGCCCGCGGCTTCCCCCGCGGCGAACAGACCCGGCACGCAAGTCGAGCAGTCGGGGGCGATGCGGATTCCTCCGAGCGTGGTGTGCGCACCCGGTTTCACTTCAAACCAGAGTTCGTTGAACACGGGGGAGATGCGTTTGAACTTCAGATGATATTCCGGATATTTCGCGGCGAACGCGGTTTCATCGACTTCGCTGAAATCGTAGCGGATTCCGCCGTGCTCCCATCCGTCCCCGGCGCGGATTTCACGCAGAATGCGTTCGGCAAGCTCCCGTTTGCGCGGAACTTTTTCATCCGGTTTCAGCAGAGATTTTCCGTGACGGTTCAGCAGCTCCGCTCCTTCATGCAGAACGGTTGTTATGACCGGAAAGCCCGCGAGGTTTGCGGGATAGACCGTGACGGTCGGTTCGAACTGGACAAACTGCAGATCGCGCAGTTCCGCCCCCGCTTCGAGCGCGAGAACCGCCGGATCCCCCCGCAGATTTTTGCTCCATGTGCTGAATTTCCAGAGTCCGGCGAACCCTCCGCCCGCGAGCACGACGGCGCGCGCCCGGATGAACTCTCCGTGCTCCGTCCATGCGCCCGCAATGCCTTGTGTCCCGAGAGCGAGACGGACGATCCGCGTTTTGAGAACATCCGTTTTCAGCAGAGCGATCGCCTGCTTTCCGGTTGTCGTGCCCGAATGCACAACGCGCGGGAAACTGGTTCCGACGGCATTCACCATGCTGTAATGTCCGTCCGGTGTGCGGTCGAAGCGGATACCCATTGTTTCGAGCCTGCGCATTTCGGGTTCCGCCCGGTCTGCAAGGATGCGCACCAGCGCCGGGTCGGAGTATCCGCCGCCTGAAGCCAGGGTGTCGGAGCAGAGAACTTCCGCAGAGTCCGGCGGGTTTACCGGCGCGGAGAAGCCCATGATTTCGCTGGAAGCTCCGCCGCCTGCATCGGCGACAAGCACACGCAGATCCGGCGCGGTTTCGTGAATTTCCCGTGCGGCGTTCAGCCCGGTCAGCCCCGCCCCGAGGATGAGAATATCAGTTTCCATGTTTTCCGAACTTTCAGAATTCCCAGATAGCCCCGTTCGCAAGGGAGCCGACGTTCTTCACGAAGAGACGGAGGAACGGGGGAATTCCAGTCGGATCGAACTTCCAGTGCCAGCTTTTCCTGCGCTCTTCGAGTTCGGCTGGGGAGACTTCAAGGTCGATTTTACGCTGATCCAGATCAATGCTGATGCGGTCGCCGTCCTGAACGAGGGCGAGCGGGCTTCCGAGGGCGGCTTCGGGCGAAAGATAGCCGATGGAGAGTCCGCTGGAGCCTCCGGAGAACCGTCCGTCGGTGACAATCGCAACGTCGTGCGCAAGACCGCGTCCTTTGAGCTCCTTCTGGAACTGATAGGAGGTCGTTCCGAACGCTCCTTTGGGACCGAGATAGCGGAGAATGCAGACGTCGCCTTTCCGGATTGTGTCCGCATTGAGGGCGTCGAGCGCCTGCTGAAGCGAATCAAAGCATCTGGCGGGTCCTGTAAATTTGCGCATGGAGTCTTCCACCGCGGCTGCCTTGATCATGGCTCCGTCGGGTGCGAGCGAACCGTAGAGGACATAGAGCGCGCCCTCCTGCGAGACGGGATTGTCGAGGGAGCGGATGACTTCCGGATCGTAGATTTGAGCGTCGGCACAGTTTTCCGCAAGGGTTTTGCCGGTGACGGTGAGGGCGTTTCCGTTGAGTTTGGGCATGAGTGATTTGAGAACTGCACGGGAACCGCCGGCGCGGTCGATGTCCTGCAGATGCCAGCGTCCGCTGGGGGAGGCTCCGACAATCTGGGGAATTTCGCGGGATGCCCGGTCGAAGTGCGCCCACCAGCGGTCGTGAAGACCTGCTTCATTCGCGATGGCGGGGAGATGCATGAAGAGGTTTGTGGAACCTGCCATAGCCATGGTCATGGCGATGGCGTTGTCGACGGCTTCCGGAGTGATGATCCTGCGGGCGGTGATGCCGTCTGCAAGAAGTTTCATGATCTGTTTTCCGGCGAGGTAAGCGGTCTGGAGGAGCTCGGAGCTGACGGCGGACATGCAGCCGTTTCCGGGCATGGTCATGCCGAGGGCTTCGGCGGCGAGGCACATGCTGTTCGCAGTGGTCATGACTCCGCATGCGCCGCAGGGGGTGTACATGCGTTCGACTTCGCGTTCGGCGGCTGTGCGGCTGTAGCAGCCCTGCATGACCTGGCCGACATGGTCGGTGAGTTCGATGTAGTTGGCGGATTTGCCGTCGAGAAAGGGCATGGGCATGTAGCCGCCGGTGACGAGGATCGTCGGGATGTCAAGACGCGCGGCGGCCATGAGGTGTCCGGGAACGATGGAGTCGCAGGTGGAGAGCATGACCATGCCGTCGAACATGTTGGATTCAATGATGAGTTCGACTTCATCGGCGATGCTGTTGCGGCTTGGAAGTTCGATGTAGCGCGGGTTCTTGAGAACCATGCCGTCGCAGATTCCGGTTGTCATCATCTCGAAGGGGAGTCCGCCGGCTTCGCGGATGCCCTGCTTGACGCGCTCTGCGAGGTTGCGGAGATGGACGTGTCCGGGATTGTATTCGTTCCAGGAGTTGACAACGGCGATGATGGGGCGGCCGAATTCCTCTTCGGTGTATCCGAGTCCGCGGACGAGCCCGCGGCGGCATTCGCAGGCGACGCCGTAGGGAGTGGCGCTGCGTTCGTTGAGTTTGCGCATGGGTGAGCCTCCTTATTTTTCGTATTCGTAGAGCATGGCGTCGATTCCGCCGTCGATGGACTGTCCGCCGTCGATGGGGAAGGTCTGTCCGGTGATGAACGCGGATTTTTCATCGTCTGCGAGGAAGAGCATCATGGGGGTGATGTCGTCGACGGTTCCGAGGCGTCCTGCGGGGATTTTGCGGAGGAACGCGTTCATATCCGCTTCGGAGTAACGCGCGGAGAGTTTGGTCATGATGAAGCCCGGGGCGATGCAGTTTACGTTGATTCCGTATTTGGCGACTTCGCAGGCGAGGGCCTTGGTGAACATGTTGAGTCCGGCTTTGCCTGCGCAGTAGGGGAGCATTTTGCGTTTGACCCAGGTGACGAGGCTGTGGATCGAGCTGACGTTGATGATTTTTCCGCGCACTTTGTTTTCGATCATATTCCGGACGGCGATGCGGGAGGTGTATGCGGCGGCGTTGAGGTTCAGATTGATCTGATCGTTCCAGTATTGAACGGGCATGTCGATGAACTCACCGCGCGGAATTTTGAGTGCGCCGCCGGCGTTGTTTATGAGAACGTCGATTCCGCCGAACCGCTGAATGAAGGCGCTGACCATTGCTTCACAGTCTCCGGAGAGTCCCACATCCGCCTTGTAGATTTCAACCGGAGCGCCGAGTTCCCGGATTTTCTCCGCGGCCGCTTCCGCGCCTTCGGGATTCCTGTTGTAGTTCAGACCGATGGAACAGCCCTCTTTTGCAAATGCAATTGCCGTTGCCGCTCCGATTCCATGCGAAGAACCTGTAATCAGAACCCGTTTCCCTTTAACACTCATGACAGTCTCCTTTTTGATGTTTTATCAGATTCGATATAAATATATCCGTTCAACGGAGCAAATGCAAGGAGGAAACGGAAAAATCAGAAGAATTTTTCGTAGGCGAGACGTGCGGCGCCGATTGCGCTCTGGTGCGCGCCGAGCGTGGTGATGCCGAGATAACAGCTGCGGCGCTCCGGAGGAAGAATTTCTTTGAATTTTTCAATGGTGCGCTGGAAAAGCCAGCCGTCGGGCTTGCTCTGTCCGCCGGAGAAGATGACGGCTTCCGGGGCGTAAAGCTGGATCATGGAGGCGATGCCGATGGCGTTGTATGAGGCGGCGGTATCAAGGATCGCGATTGCTTCGGGGACGCCTTTCGCCGCGGCGCGGTCGAGGGCGGGAGCGGAGTGAAGTTCCGGGTGATCCGGCAGACGTTCCCGCGCGACCTGCGCGAGGCTCTCCGAGCCGGAGAAGGATTCGAGACAGCCTTTGAATCCGCAGGTGCAGATGTGTTCATTCCCCGGGATGAGGATGTGACCGATGTAGCCGACCGGACGCTTGGGGTGGCTGATGAGCAGCAGATGATTCGCAACGATTCCGGAGCCGATGCCGACGCCGAGTCCGATGCTGACCAGATTTCCGCATCCCGCGCGTTTGCCGAAGCGGTATTCTGCGCAGACCGCGGCGACCTGAGTCGTGACTGCGTAGACGGGCAGCGCGATTTGTTCGGCGAGCAGGGAAACGGGGATGTTGGCTCCGAATTTCATGCCGAAGTTTCCGCCGGAGACGATGATTCCGTTTTCCGAATCGACGTTGCCGGAGATTGCGAGGCCGAGCGAGTGAAGTTTCGTCCGGTCGATTCCGCTCTCCGCGAGCGCGGATTCAAAAACGCCCGCGGCGGATTCGATGAACTGTTCCGGAGAAGTGTACGGAGGCGTTGCGGTCTCCATGCGGTAGAGAATGTTGAAATTCATGTCGCAGAAGACGAGTTTAGTGAATGCGGAGCCGATGTCGATTCCGCAGAAATACGCGCAGTCAGGATTGACGCAGAGCGGAACGACGGGACGTCCCGGGGCTTTGGCCTTCTCCTTGCGTGCAAAGAGACAGCCCTGATCCAGCAGCGCGTTTGTGACTTTGCACATGGTTCCCCAGGAGAGCCCTGTGAGCTGCTGGATATCCTTTTTCGATGTATTGTTTCTGCCGTTCCGCACGGCGTCCATGACTTTGACGTTATTCGACATGCAATCCCATTTCTTTCCGGTACTCTCTGACTGTAAACAGCGCCATGAAGAGGAACGGCGGCATGACGCCTCCGACGCTGCGGATCAGGTACTTCGCCTCCTCCGCCGGGTCAGTGATTCCCTTCGCGAGCGCTTCCTTCATAATTATACCGTACTTTTCCGTTAATTCAAGTGCTTCTTTCAGCATTTTCCGGGCATTTTCACCCTTCATCACCGCCTGGCGCCAGGGGAGATAGGCGTGTCCGGTAACAACGGTTCGCACGGGTTCGGCGATCAGGCGGAGCAGCGCGGAGCGGTAGCCGGGAAGATTCATGCAGAGCCCGCATCCCTGCAGCTCGGTTCCGTTGCCCTGAATGGAGTCGCCGGTAACGAGCGTTCCGGAGGCTTTATCGAGGAAACAGACGCAGTCGGAATCGTGTCCGGGCGTTGCAATGACTTTCAGCCCGCGGACGTTTTCTCCGTCGCGGAAGGTGAAGTCCGGTTCAATGCCGCGCAGTCCAGCGGAAGGCGGCGGGCTGAATTTTGGAAACGGGGCACGGATGAGTTTGTTGAATTTCAGCGGGTCGCGCAGTTTTTCCGCTCCGATGTCAAGCACGCCGCAGGGGAGGGCGGGACAGAGCTCTTTGATGCGGAAGTGTCCGCCGACATGGTCGCCGTGCGTGTGCGTGCAGAGCAGAACAGTGAGATCCTGAAGCTTCAGTCCTTCTTCTGCGAGTGCGGGGACAAGGACGGCGTCGACGACTTCCGCGGAAGCCCCGGAGTCGATGAGAATATTTTCGTCTGTGCGGCGGATCAGCACAACGCCGCTCCACGATCCGCAGAACGGAGTCTTCAGCAGTGAGACTGTTTCATTGACCGGTTCAAATCTTTCCATTATTTTTCTTCCTCCTCTTGATTTCTGTTTCAAATGCGTGTATAATATAAAATCAAACATGATATAATTCAAGCATGGAGCTGAAAAATGTCGGAAGCAAACAGAATTGCATTTGAGAAACTGATCGGGGCGCGTCCGGTTCTGGACGGATGCCGGAAGGCAGGGGAGGCAATCCCCGGGTTCAAAAGGAATCTGATACTCCATTCCGGACCTCCGGTGGAGTATAAAAACATGCGCGGTCCGCACCGCATGGGGGTGGTCGGGGCGGCGATCTTCGAAGGGCTCGCCAAAGACGAGAAGGAAGCGGTCGGCATGATCGAATCCGGCGAAATTGAGCTTGGATGTGCGAACGACTGGAATTCCGGCGGTCCCGGAGCGGGTATCACCTCCTACTCCATGGCGGTTCTGATCGTTACCGAAAAAAACAGCGGAACACGTGCCGTTGCGGCTCCGATTGAGGGCGCACAGGGCGGCGGGCTCGGCGGCTGGGGCGTTTACAATGCAGAAGTCGGCGAGAACCTCAAGCGCATCGAAGGAACATATGCGCCGCTTCTCGACGCCGCGCTGAAGGCGGCTGGAGGAATCAGCGTTGCCGACCTCTTTGCGGAAGGACTGCTGATGGGTGACGACGAGCATACGCGGCAGGCGGCGACCGACAAGCAGTTTCTTGCCGCGCTGATTGAACCGCTGATGAACACAACTCTTTCCGATGCGGAGCGCCTGACGCTTCTGCGCTGGCTGAATTCCTGCCGCCGTTTTGTGCATCATATCGGCTGCGCATCAGCGGTGGCGTCGCTGAAATCCGCCGCGAATGTTCCCGGCGCAACGCTGGTTACCGCGATGTGCGGAAACGGATACGAATTCGGAATCAAAATCAGCGGACGCGGCGAACGCTGGCATGTGGCTCCGGCTCCGGCCTTTCAGGGGCGCTGTTTCAATCCGGCGGATTCGCTTTCGGATGCGGCTCCGTGGCTTGGCGACAGTTCGAACGTTGAGGCGTGGGGACTTGGCGGACTTGCCGCAGCAGCAGCTCCCGCGCTTCTCGCCGGACGAGCCGAGACTCCAGCGGACGGTGTTGCGCAATGTGCGGAGATGGCGAAGATCTGCCATGGGCGCAATCCGCTGTTCCGCGTTCCGCTGATTCCCGAGGGCTGCACGCCGGCCGGAATCCTTCCGGAACTTGCCGTTGAAACGGGGATCACGCCGAAAATGCACGGCGGAATTCTCTCCCGCGTGACCGGCGGCCAGATCGGCGTCGGTTATGCCCGCACACCTCTCACCTGTTTTGAAAAGGCGGTCGGCTGATGGCTTGCACACTCGAAAACAAACGTCTTCGGTTTGAGACGCCGGAGTGGTCCGGCGTCGTCGCCCTTGATTCTACGGGCAACATGCTCCGTCTTTTCCATAAGAAAACGCAGATGGAAATCCTGCGTCAGCCGGAATCGGAAGAGGCGCTGAAAGAGAGTCCGATGGTTTACGGCATTCCTCTGCTTTTCCCGCCGAACCGCATCAGAGACGGGGTGTTCCGGGCGGACGGACGCGAGTTCCGTTTTGCGGTCAACGAAGCGGATACGCATTGCGCATTGCATGGAATTGTGATCGGACGCGAGTTCGAACTGAAATCGCTGGAGGAGACGGAGTCTCTTCTGCGGATTGCCGTTGCATATCGTTTCGATGCGGAGCGTCCGGAATTTGCCGGTTTCCCGTGTCCGTTTACGGCGGAAATCATCTATGAAATCCGTGCTTCCGGAATGACGCATCTTGTGCGGATTCGCAACGACGGAGACCGCGCACTTCCGCTCGGCGTCGGCTTCCACACGGCGTTTGCTGCGCCCGATGAGGAGAATGTGCGCATTGAAGTTCCGCACCGTCCGGAAGGCGCGTGGCGGATTGATGCCGTCCGTCATCTTCCCGACGGCTCCGTGCGGCCGTGGAGTGAAACGGAGGAGGGAGTGCTTTCCGGAAAACGCGGTGTTTCGGGAGTCGGTTTTTCCGCGATGTACCGTCAGCCGGAAACGGAGCGGACGGCGCGGATTCACCGGAAGAACGGGACAGTCCGCTATGAGTTCGATTCGAAATATGCGCATGGCGCATGCTGGAATCAGGGCGGAACGCGCGGGTTCTTCTGCATCGAGCCGATGAGCTGGATGACGGATGCCCCGAATGTCCCGCTTCCGGCGGAGGTCAGCGGTTTCGCTCTGCTGCCCGCCCATGAAACGGCGGAATATGCGAGTTTGATAACGGTTGAGTAAAAAAAAAACGGGAGTCTCAAGAGAGGCTCCCTTGAATTTTACTGATAGAGTTTGAAGACGGGGACGTCCGGAAGATATTTGCGGATGAGCTCTCCGTCGAATCCGTTCCGTTCGATGAGTTCCTTGTAGAAATATGCGCTCGGCTTCGGCGTGCGCCTGAAAGTTTCAAAGTCGACGTGGACGAGCCCGAAACGCGGCTTGAAGGTGTACCATTCAAAGTTGTCCATGAACGACCAGTGGAGATAACCGCGGACGTCGACTCCGCTTTTGATTGCGTCGGAGACGGCTGCGAGGTCCTGTGCGATTTTGAGGATGCGCCAGCGGTCGTCGTCGCAGGCGAGTCCGTTTTCGGTGATGAAGACGGGCTTGTCTTTCAGGCGCTGAAGCCCGTTGAGCAGACCTTCGGGGTAGAATTCTTCAAGATAGAAATTCATGTTGATCATCTTCTGATGCGTCGCGGTGTACCAGACGGAGTCGGCGGTCTGCTTACGGGCGGAGACAAGGTTGCGGCAGTAGTAGTTGATCGCCCAGTAGTCGAGAGAATCCTTGACTTCGGGAACGTATTCGGCGTCCATGTACGGCAGGACGATTTCTCCGGTGCGGATGGCGTGGAAGAAGAACTCGTTGACCTTCCAGTCGTCGAGTTCGGCGAAGACGCGGTCGAATTTGTCGAACGGGTTTGCGGGCAGGTCGGCGCGGAGCGCGTGGGCGGAACTGACGGGCGCCTTGCTCATGGTTTTGATGATGTGATAGCCGCGAGCGTGTGCGATGAGGTTGTTTGCGCGGTGAGCCCGGTAATCCTCGTCGAGGCGTCCGCCCGCGATATTGAATTCGTTGATGACCATCCAGTAATCGACGTATTCATGGATTGCCTTGACGATGCGTGTGACGTAGCGTTCAAAGAATCTGAAATTTTCGCGGTCGAGCATTCCGCCGCGTTCCGCGAACCACTGCGGGGAACTGCCGTGCAGAAGGGTGACGAATGTTTTGATTCCCGCTTCCTTGAGACGGTTCAGCAGGTCGACGTAGTGGTCGATTGCGGTCTGGCTGAATTCGCCCTCAACCGGTTCGATGCGGCTCCAGGGAATCGAGAGGCGGTATGCCTGATGCCCGAGAGTTTTGAGCAGCTCGACGTCCTCTTTGTAGAGGCGGTAGCTGTCGCACGCTTTCCCGGATTTGGCGATGCGGGGATTGTTCATCTGCTGATGCCATTCGCGCGAGTTGACGTCGTCGCCCTCGATCTGGTGGGCGGCTGTGGCGGAGCCCCAGAGGAACCCCTCCGGGAATTTGATTTCGGGATAGGAGAGTGTGTTGAACATGGTTTGTCCCTTTTATTTTGCGTTTTCGGCGGTGATTGCGACGATTGCCGGAACCGCGCCGGTTTTGAGCGAGATGATGTCAAGTGAACGGACCGCTTTTTCCGGATGCGGGTTCGTCCATGCGAAACACTGGAGATGTTTTTTCATCGGGTTCGTCCGCTCGACGGCGAGTTTTGCGGCGGGCAGATGTTCGATCTCTCCCCACGAATTGATCTCCCGCTTCATCCGGGCGGGAACGTCGAGCGAGGAACCGTCGGCGTAATGGATGCGGTAGATCAGGACGGGCGTTCCGGGCTTGTCGCCCCAGCCGGCTGTGTGGAGGAAATAAAGACGCGCGACCTTTCCGTTGACCTCGATACCCTTTGCGGATTCGGGGAAGTAAGGGCGGAAGGTGCCATGGAGAACGATAGCCGCGCGTCCGCCGTTCTGCGCTGGATCGAGAATGGTGAACGGAACACCCGCCGCGCTGACTTTTCCGAGCGGCATATCGGCGTAATCTACGTTGCCCTGATCGAACCAGCCGCCTTTTTTGTCTCCGGGGACCTCGTCGGCGAACGCCATGTTCGCAGCTTTTGAGAGGTCGAGCGGACGGCAGTGGCGAGTGTTGACTCCGCGCCAGATCCGGGCCTCTTCGCGTTCGCGGCGGACCTGTTCGCGGCGTGCGTTCTCCGCGGCCGTCCGGAGGTCATCCGCATTTTTCAGCGGAAGTGCGCGCTGACGGATTGTCTCCTGAGTGACTGGAGCAAAGCCTTCCGGTTTTTCTGTCTGAAGGGTGAGCAGAACGCGTTCCTGCGGCGGGAGAATAAGGAAGACTCCGCGTTCGAGTTCCGTCTTGCTCCAGGTTTCGCCGCGTTCCGGAAGAATGAGTTCGCGGCGGACGGCGTCGCAGAGGTAGAAGGGCGTGTTTTCTTTCGGGAAGAGTTTGAGGACGGGGAAGCGGTGGACGGTATCCGTCATATTCAGCAGAAAGACCATTTTGAAGCTTCCCCGGTCGATGAGCTGAAGATCCGGTCCGCGCAGCGGTTTTCCGTTTTCGGAGAGCTCCCCGTGGCGGCGGACTTTGGCGTGTTCGAGTTCCGCAATCATCGCTTCTCCGGACTCGCGGGAGGCGGCGTTGAGACGGATGATTTTTCCAGCGGGCGCGGCGACGGCGCGTCCGTAAGTGTCGTGCGTGAACGCTCCGCTGTCGGCGATGACGAGTCCGCCGCGTCTGATGAAGCGTTCAACGGCGGGGATTGTTTTTGCCGTGACGTAACTTGCTTCGGGAACGACCAGCGCCGTGATGTTGTCGGGCAGACCGCGTTCGAGTTCCTCTTCAAAGACGATGCGGAGCGGGAACTGTGCGGCGAGGAGCGCTTCATGCCAGTTGAACATTTTCTGCTGGAAGGAATATTTTCCGTAGGCTTCCATCCGCATGGAGGGATAGCAGTGGAAGAGCGCGACCGATTCGCCAGTTTTCCGCGGATTCGGGAGAAGTTTTTCGCGGTAAGGTTCGAGTTCGGCGAAGAACATCTTTCCGAAATCGAGCTGATCCGGCGGCCAGTTCCAGGGATTGAGATAGCTGTAGGCTTTGTAGCCTCCGTTGATGACGTTGCGCTTGGCGTCTTCAAAGTCTCTGTATTCCCAGAACCGTTTGTCCCAGGAGTAGAGCAGGGCTCCGGAGGAGCCGTGGAAGAGTTCGCTCCAGAGCGCGGAAACCATGTCGATCCGCTTGCTCGGGACGCGCTTGCCGAAGTCGAAACGGGCGCAGTAGTACTCATCGTTCATGATGGATTTTCCGCGCGGGGAGGCGATTGCGTCGAAGAGGTCGCTGACGTAGAGATAGGCGCGGTTTTCAGCGCATGCGGCGTCCTCCATGACATTCCCGGTCTGACGCGCGGCGGAGTTGCCGAAACGGAGTCCGCCCTCGTGGGTGAGGACGTCCATGACATCAGCGATCCGGCGGTAATCCATTCCCGCGCCGCGTGCGGAGTAGACGTTCTGGAGAGCGAGCTGTTCGGTGAAAAGAACATTTTTGCGCTGATCGACTTTGCGGATATTGTTTTTGAGTTCGAGGAGAAACTGAATGTAGCGTTCCGCGGCGAATTCGCACCAGTCGTTGCGGGTTTCGAGCGTGTCGCGGACGGGGAGCCAGGCGATTGCGTCAAAACTTTTGAGACTGGTTCCCCACGCGCGGTTGACGGCGTCGAGCGAACCGTATTTCTTTTTCATGGCTTCCGCGAAAGCCTTGCGGTTGAATTCGCAGAAACAGTTGTAATTCGATTCATTGATGAGTTCGTATGAAAATACATTGTATCCGGCGGCGAGAGCCTCTTCCGCCTGCGTGCGGCAGCGCCGTTCATAATATTTCCTGACTTCCGGGTGTTCGGGGCAGAAGGGAATGTAGACGTGCCAGTCGGGGTTCTGCTGGGCGAGCCGTTCCTCCTTCTCCGGATCAAGCATGGGGGTGCGTCCGATGCTCATGTCCATGACGGAAGGTACGCCGGGGAGACCGGCGTTGAAATCGCGGGAACTTTTGCGTTCTTTCCGGAATTCCGTGGTGAACGTGCGGTCGTGAATGATGTCGCAGAGGTGATAGGTGTTGAACCCGAGCTGGCGGAAAATTTCAGCATCCGGTTTCCGGAGGTACGCGGGGTGCTGAATGTTGAGCGGATTCGCTTTCGGGGAAAAATCGCGATCCATGCAGTAGGAGGCCGCGAGGGGCCCCATGAAAAACATCGCTTTCCCGCTGAGATAAAAAGTCCCGTTCCGCAGTTCCGGGCGGGTCCACTGGTCTTTGGTCCAGACGTGATTTCCGGAGCCTGATTCCGCGATAAATCCGCGGTATGCGGCGGATTCCCCGAGCTTTGCGGCGGGGGCGGGGAGGATCAGGGCGCATTCGCGGATTTCAAACGGTCCCGGTTCGAGAGATTCGGTGAACTGGAGGAAAATCTGTGAGAGATCGGAGGGGGCGGCGGTCAGTTTGAGGTCGGCGAGCGTGCATTCATAACGGAACATGCCGTTTTCGGGGCGTCCGCCCTGCTTGAATCCGAATGCGCCGAGCTTTCCGCCGTCGCAGGAATAGAGATTCAGAAAAAATCTGACGTTCCGGCTGGCGAGCATGGAGAACTTCACCTGTTCCGGACGGAATGCGGAGAGGTCGATGAGGCGGTCCGGGCGTCCGGCGCGGAAACGGATTCCTGCGAGCGGGACGGTTTTCTGCTTCAGATCGTAGCGGGTCTGCGATTTGCCGTCGCGGGAGAAGCCTCCCCAGTACTCATGGTTCCAGGGGAACGGCAGATCCTGCGGGAAGCGGATGAGGGTTCCGAACTCCTTCCGGTAATCGGAAACCGGCTGTCTGTCGGGTTGTTTCATGGAGGGTTCCTCCTCGATGGTCAGAACGGCGTCATCGAAATAGGCTTCCGCCGTGGTGTTGAAGTGGTTTGCGCACATGAGATAGATGCACAGTCCGGTCAGATCGGCGGGGAGGGCGAGACGGATGTTCAGCTTCTCCCATCCGGTCGGCTGGGCGGTCGGAATGAAACGTTCCGCATGAACGGGCTTGCCTTTGGTCAGAGCGACGACTACGATACCGACGGTGTTGGGGCGTCCGGCCTGAATCTGTTTGACTTTGATGGAGAAATCGAGAACTTTCCCCGCGTACACATGCGGTTTCGGGACGCGCCAGCCGAATCCACTGACGGTGCGGTCCGCGCTGTCATCCTTGAGATGAAGCGAATATTTGCCGGATGCCGCTTCCTTTGCGCTCTGTTCGAGAACGGCGAAGGAGGAGCGTTTCCGGTTGAGGTCACGGAAGGTCCATTGCCACGCGACATCTCCGGGCAGATCAAGTTCCCTGTTCCATGTTTCAAAGCCCGGGTTCGGCCAGAGATTGGTCTGAGCTCCGAGCGCCGCCGCTCCGAAGAGCGGCAGAAGGGTGAGAATGCGTTTGAGCATAGGTGACTCCTTATTTGAAAAGTTTGAATTTCGGAAGTTCGGGCAGGTATTTATCAACCATTGCGGGTGTGAATCCGTTGTGCTTGATGATTTCCTTGAAGAACTGCGAGCTCGGTTTCGGCGTGCGCTTGAAGGTTTTGAAATCGACGTGGACCATTCCGAAGCGGGGGATGAAGCTGACCCACTCGTAGTTGTCCATGAGCGACCAGTGCAGAACGCCGCGGATATCCACGCCGGAATTCATCGCGTCGCGGATGGCGGAGAGGTCCTGGCACATCTTGACGATGCGCCAGCGGTCGTCGTCGCAGCAGCAGCCGTTTTCCGTGATGTAGACCGGCTTGTCCTTCAGGCGCTGGAGTTCATTGTAGAGTCCTTCTGGGTAGAAACTGCTCATGTAAAACTCCTTGTCGATGAGTTTCAGCTGCTGGTAGGTGAGCAGTTCGGCTCCGCCGTTTTTCGTGCGGGAGGAGACTTCATGGCGCGTGTAGTAGTTGATTGCCCAGAAGTCGAAGGAATCCTTGAGTTCGGGGAAGGTTTCCGCTTCATAGCGGGGAATGACGAGCTCGCCTGTGCGGAGCGCATGGTAAAAGAACCCGTTGAGAATCCAGTCTTCCATTGCGGCGTGCGCCTTGTCGCCCTCGAAATGCGGATCTTTCGGGACGATTGCGGCGACGGCGTGCGGGGCTCCGACGGGCTTGGCGGAATACTTTTTGATGATGTGGTACGCTCTGCCGTGGCAGATCATGTAATTCTTGCGCAGGTCGAACGTGTCGCAGCCCGGACGCTGCATGATGTTGATTTCGTTGACGGTCATCCAGTAATCGACGTTTTTTTCGAGTTTCGGGACGATGAAGTCGACGTAGCGTTCGAAGTAATGCAGCGCATTGCGGTCGCCGAAACCGCCCTTGTCCCAGAACCACGCGGGGTCGCTTCCGTGGGAAACGGTGACGAAGGTTTTGATTCCCGCTTCTTTGAGCAGACGGAGCAGGTCAATGTAGTGGTCAACCGCCTCCTGACAGAACTTGCCCTCTTCGGGTTCGATACGGGACCAGGGAATGGAGAAGCGGTATGCCTGGTGTCCGAGCGATTTCAGCAGTTCCACATCTTCTTTATAGAGACGGTAGCTGTCGCATGCCTTTCCGGAGTGATGAATGAACCGCTCCGGATGCTCGGTCTGGTCGCGCCAGTTGATCGAATGAATATCGTCTCCTTCGATCTGATGCGCTGCGGTTGCGCTTCCCCAGATGAAGTTTTCGGGGAAGGTGATGTCGGGGTAATTGTGAATGTTCAGCATGATGGTTCCTTATGCTTTGGTTGAGTTCAGAACAATTGAATCTTTGGAAGCTGATTGACGGTGAACCGGTTGATGTCGATGCTCTCTGACGTCCGGTATGGCGCGTACTGGTCGGAGGAGGAGATGTAGCGTACGAGATTCAGACTCTGGCTTCCGCCGTCGGCGCGGAGAATATTTCCGATTGAACCGTGTGGAACTCCGAGTTTTGCGTCGATGGCGTAGCGGTTGGAGAAATCCGCGACGGCGTTTCCGTTCTGCCAGCGCATGCCGTCTTCCAGAAGATAAATTTTTGAGCTCGGCTGTTTCACATGCGTGATTTTCGGATGCCAGAATTTCTTCTGATCCGCGGTTTCCAGCTCATTCCGTCCGGCAAAATAGATGTTGTCCCCGACCTGTGAAACTCCGCCGCCGTTCCCCGCTATGACGTAGGTGTCCTGCACGAGAAAGTTGTTCTTTTCTTTTTTCGGATACACGGGAGAGGGACAGATGTAGGTTTTTTCGAAAACTTTTGTTTTAGAGCCGTTCAAAGCCTCCTCCAGAACATTCGGCTTGACGTAGCGGAGTGTCTCCTGCAGCCAGAATTGCGAGGGCATGTAATCCTCCGAATCTGCTGCGTAGTTCTGCGCGGCGAGTCCGAGCTGTTTCAGATTGCTTGTGCAGCTGATGGTTTGAGCCTTTTGTCTTGCGGAGTTCAGCGCTGGCAGAAGCATGCCGGCAAGTATGGCAATGATCGCAATGACCACAAGGAGTTCTATGAGCGTGAATCCTTTGTTCTGCCTTCTGTTGGCATGAGACGGGAGGCGGTGGACGGGACGGAATGTTTTGTGTTTCATGGTGCAGCCTTTCATTTTATTTTTTGTTTCTTGTTTTCAGTTCAGCTTCGATGGTGCGAACGGGGAGAGATTTTTGGCCGGCGAGCAGGGATTCCAGCATGTCGACTGCGGTCCGTCCCATGCGTTCCATCGGGAAATCAAAATAATAACCGTTGTAATACTGGTCGCGGACGGGTGCTTTGCGGGAGACCAGAAGGATGTCGTGTCCGCTTTCATCGACAAGTTTCTGAAGAATTTCAGCGTACTGTTCGAAATGAATGATGACGTCGGGCGGATTCTCCTGCATCTCTTTCCGGATGTCTTCCAGAGCCAGATTCCTGAATTCAAGATCCGGATTGTACTCGGCGAGACGCTGCACAACCTGATAGTCGTCATGATTGTTGAGCGGATTGGTGACATTGATTCCGCGCGTGCAGTTTCTGGTATGGAGGAGGCGCGAGAGATGGCGGATCGCCTGATCCTGGCTCCGCAGCACCTGTGCGGGGAGATCGGGAACCGGACTGTTCGCAATGACGACGCAGGGCATCGCCTGACGTGCGGCGTTGATGTACTCCAAACCGGTATCGATGAGGATCATGCCGTCGAGATAGGATTCATGGACTTCGCGATCGATGCTTTCCGGCGTGGTTGCGGCGTTCATGAGCAGACGGATGTTGAATCCGCGTTCGGTCAGTTCGGTTGCCACGGAGGAGATTGCGCGCCAGAAGTTCGCGCCGTAGTAGAACGCATCGCCTTCATAAAGTTTGACGCCGATCAGCGGATTGCGGGTTTCGGGCTGGAGGACGAAGTGGCTGAGCGGATTTGTCATGGTTGCCGCTCCCTGGCGGCAGACAAGGTATCCCTCTTTGATGAGCTGTTCAAATGCAAGCTGAATGGTGCTTCGCGCGATTCCGAACCGCTTGGCGAGTTCGCGGGTGGAGGGAACCTTTACGGATTTGCCGGTATTGTGATAAATGAGGTTCATCACAAAGTAGCGAATCCGCATCTGCTGTGTCATTGTTCCGTCTGCGCGGTTCTGTGTCATTGAAAAACTCCTTCTCGGTCCAGTATCAGTCCACTTTTAATTATACACGAAAAGTGCGGATTTGTCAAGGGGGGATTCAGAAAAAAAAGAAAAAATTTTTTATATCAGGCTTTGCCCGCAGTCGACGAACAGGGTTGCTCCGGTGATGGAGGAATTGGTTGCGAGCATGATGCAGGCGCTCGAAAGGTCGTGCAGGTTGACCGGACGGGCGAGGGGAAGAGTCTTCAGAGTCTTTTCCATGTGCAGATGTTCGAGTCCGGGCGGAGGAATGACGGGTCCCGGGGCGAGACCGTTCACGCGCATCCTGGGGGCGTAGTGCAGCGCCGCGGCGCGGGTCGCCTCCGCAAGAGCTTTTTTCGAGAGCGAATAGCTGAAGGAGTCACGGGGCGTTTTGACGATCGCCTGATCCAGAATGTTGACCACGGCGAGCTCCGAAGGGGTGGAGTGCGCGTAAAAATGGCGCATGAGTTCAACGGGGCCCCAGAAGTTGACGTCGAACTGGTGTTTTGCGCTGGAAAGCGGTTCGTGCTCGATATCCTGCCGGTTGAAAATCGAAGCGCTGTTGACCAGTATCGAGAGGTCGCGCGGAAGATCGCTGAAGAGCGCGGGAATGTTTTCCGGTCTGGAGAGGTCGCAGCAGACGACATAGTGTCCGGCCGCTTCTCCACCGAGTTCCTCCGCGAGAGCATCCGCTTCTTTGCGTGAGGTGTTGCAGTGAATGATCACATGCGCTCCGGCGGCGGCGAAGGCGCGCGCAAATTCCGCGCCGACCCGTTTCGCCGCTCCGGTGATGAGAACCGTGGAATCCGCCGGATTCATGCCTGTTCCGTCTCAAGTGCGGTGTGCTCCGGACACTTCGAAAGAAGGTCGCGGAGGACGTCTTTGATTTCATTGAAATCGGGGTCGAGCACTGCGCTCATCGGGAAGACGGGGATGGTCTTGTTGAGATCCTTCAGCAGGTCTTCCAGATTTTTTTCGCTCTCTTCCATATCCATTTTGTTGGCGATGATGAGTTTGGCGCGGGCGGAAAGACCATCGGAGTAGAGATCCAGTTCGCGCTGCAGCGCGTGCAGATCGTCGATGGGGTTGCGCCCGTCGGTTCCGCCCATGTCGAGAACGTAGACAAGCATCCGTGTACGCTCGATGTGGCGCAGGAATTCGTGTCCGAGTCCGACGTTGCGGTGTGCTCCGTCGACCAGACCGGGGATGTCGGCAACGGTGATTTTTTTGAAATCCTCGTATTCCATGATTCCGACGACGGGATTGAGTGTCGTGAACGGATAGGGGCCGATCTTGGGGTTTGCGTTGGTGAGATCGGAGAGGAGCGTTGATTTTCCCGCATTCGGATATCCGACGAAGCCGATATCCGCCACGATCTTGAGTTCGAGTTCAACATCGACGGGATCGACTTTCTGACCGGGTTCATGTTCGCGCGGGGCCTGGTTGACGCTGGTTGCAAAACGCGCGTTGCCGCGTCCGCCCGCGCCGCCCTTTGCGACGACGACTTCTTTGCCCGGCTCGTCAATGTCTGCGAGGAGGTCTCCGGATTCCGCAAGGCGGACGATGGTGCCGACGGGGACGCGGATGCGGAGATCTTTCCCGCGGCGCCCGTGCATGTCTTTTCCCTTGCCGTGTCCGCCGTCCTGAGCGGCGAAGCGGGTGTTGTAGAGGAAATCGAGGAGGGTGAGCTGCCCGGGATCGCCGACGAAGATGACGTCGCCGCCGGGGGCTCCGTCGCCGCCGTTGGGGCCGCCCTTGGGAATATATGCTTCGCGCCTGAAACTGCAGCAGCCGTTGCCGCCGTTTCCGGCTTTGATAGTGATGACAGCTTTATCGATAAACATGGTTCAGGCGCTTTCTTTGTAAAATTTCAGGGGGCTGGAGAAAAACACAAAAAAACCCGACCGGATAAGGGCCGGGCTTTTCTGCTTGGTCAAGACCGATTATTCCGCGACGGCGGGAATAACGGAAACGTCTTTCTTGGTGAAGTTTCCGAATTTGACAGTTCCGTCGACGAGAGCGAAGAGGGTGTAGTCTCTGCCGCAGCCGACGTTTTTGCCTGCGCGGATACGGGAGCCGCGCTGACGGACGATGATGCTTCCGGCTGTGACGAACTGACCGCCGAACGCTTTGATACCCAGCATTTTCGGCTTGCTGTCGCGTCCGTTTCTGCTGCTTGACTGACCTTTCTTATGTGCCATTTCCGATTCTCCTGTTATTGTGCAAATGGTTTGTGTAATATGCAAAACTGAAATATGCCACGTTTTTCCGAAAAGTCAAGTCCGATTTGGAAATTTCTTCCGAAAAACGATGCGGCTTTTCATTCTTCCCTGCTTTTTGCCTTTATCCTCCGGTATTCGCCCGGGGCTGTGCCGTAGACTTCGCGGAACTGCCGGTTGAAGTTGGAGATGTTGTTGAAGCCGACCGCGTAAGCTGTACGGCAGATGGATTCATCTGTGTTTTTGAGCATGGAACAGGCCAGCTGAAGACGGGTTCGCGTGATATAAGGATAAGGGGCACAGCCCATGGCGCGGCAGAAGAGCTTGCGGAAGTTCGGGACGCTTGTCGCGCAGAGTTTCGCCAGTTGTTCAAGAGCAAGCGGTTCCGCGATATGTGCATTGATGAAATCAAGTGCGGGGATGATCCGGCAGACGTCGCGGTACTGTCCGGTGCGGGCGCCGGCTGTTTCCGGAGCAAGACGGTCCAGTTCGATGAACAGCTGCCAGAGAAGCGCACGGAGCATCGGCTGCCAGTTGTGCGGCATGTCGCGGCGTTCCAGCAGAATGCGGCGGATGCATGAGGCTGCTTCCGGATGTTTCTCCCCTTCGATGATGTTCCGGAACGCGTCGCCGCAGCAGCGTTCGAGGATGAGGTTCATGCGGAGTTCATCCATGCTTCCGGCGAGGAGTCCCGCCGGGTCGAAATTCAGAAATCCCCAGCGTGTGGTCTGTCCCGGATTGCTTTTTGCCAGATGCACTTCCTGCGTGGTGATGAAAACGGCGTCGCCCGCCTTGAAGGTGAGAATTTTTCCGCCGATCAGAAAAACTCCGGAGCCGTCAAAGCAGTAGCCGATTTCGCAGAGGTTATGGAGATGCGCGGCGACGTTGGGCGTTTCACCGCGCGTGTTGAAATCCGCTTTGTTAACGGGAAACACCGGATCGACGGAGATCGGCGCCAGTTCACCGTTTTTTCTGATATTTGATTGATTACGCATAGTTTTTGAGTAAAAATGTGGTGGAGTTTATTTGTTTCTTGCAGTATAATATATCGCGGAAACAACAGAATGCAAAGGAGAACGGTATGGAAAAGAAAATAAAAGTCGGATTGATCGGCGCCGGGCAGATGGCGGAGTATCACGTCCGGGGATTCCTGGAGGGCGGCGCGGAAGTCGTCGCCGTTGCGGATATGAACGCTGAAAAAGGAAAGGCGTTTGCCGCGAAATGGGGTTTCCCCGGTGAAGTTTATGAAAACCTTCCCGTTATGGCGACCGCGCATTCGGAACTGGACGCCGTTTCGGTCATTACGCCGAACAAGTTTCACTATCCGCTGGTGATGGAGGCTCTCGAACGCGGTCTGCATGTTTTCTGTGAAAAGCCGCCCGCGCTGAATTCCAGGGAAATGCGCGAAATGGCGGAACTTGCGGAAAAATCGGGCAAGACACTGATGTTCAACCTCAACAACCGGGCGCGCCTGGATGCGCTTCATATCAAAAAGCTGATCGTCGAAGGAAAAATCGGGCGCATCAATTCCGCGCAGGCCACGTGGCAGCGCCGGACGGGCATTCCCTGTTTCGGCGGCTGGTTCACGACGAAGGCGATCGCCGGCGGCGGTCCCCTCATCGACCTGCTTCACATGATTGATCTCGCGCTCTGGTTCATGGATTATCCGGAGCCGGAATATGTGCTGGCGCAGACCTTCAGCGACTTTATCGACAACCCCGAATTCCAGGGGGCGTGGGGCAAAACGGTTTCTCTGCACGGAACGACCGATGTTGAATCCGCATGCCACGGTTTTGTCCGTTTCAAAACCGGACAGGTTCTTACGCTCCACAATTCATGGGCGGAACTGGTGCGTGAGGAGGATACCTATGTCGCGCTTCAGGGAACGGAGACGGGTGTGCGGATCCGTTCCATCAACAATAACAACACCTGCGAGCTCTATTCGCAGAAAAAAGGAGTTTCCGACGACAAGAATCTGCGCTTCAAGAACGATGACGATATGGGGCGCACCCGGATGCCGGAAAACTTTATCCGTGCTCTTCGCGGGGAGGCCGCGCCGCTTTCCCTGCCGTCCGAGGCTGTGAAGCTGATGCGGCTGATCGACGCAGTCTATCTTTCCGCATCGTCCGGAAAACCCGTCCGCATTGAGAGCAACGGTCAGATTGAACCTTTAAACTGAGGAGTTTTGAATATGAAACAGATTGTAATGCAGGGACCGCGCAAAAGCTGCGTGGTCGAAGTTCCGATGCCGGAATTCACGGATGACCAGCTTCTGGTTAAAGTCACATACACCGGAATGTGTCATTCGGAATGGTATCCGTGGAGCATCGCGAAAGAGGGGGAGATTTTCGGTCATGAGGCGGTCGGAGTCGTTGCCGAAGCCGGAAAGAATGTTCAGGGATTCAAGCCGGGCGACCGCGTCACCGGGCTCGGCGGCGGTGGATATAAGGAATATATTGTCATGGATCCGGTGAAGACCTGTCATGTTCCGGACAATCTGAAGGATGAGGATGCGATTGTGGAACCGCTGGCGTGTCTGCTCAGCTGTGCCGTCAAGATGATGCCTGTGACTCCGGGTGACCCGATTGCGGTTGTCGGCTGCGGCTACATGGGACTCGGCATGATTTCGCTGTTCCGTCTTTGCGGATACGGAAAGATCATTGCAGTGGACAAGCGTCCGGAAGCTCTGGAGAATGCGAAACGTTTCGGCGCGACGGAATGTTATCTGCCCGGCGAAATCCCGTCGGAATATATCCTGAACTGGGAGACGATGGGGAAGGTCGATCTTACCCGCGACAGCAACAATGAGAAACTGTTTGCAATGGGCATTCCGAATGTCATGGAGTTCACCGGAACCGAAGACGGCCTGCTTCTTGCCGGGGATCTGGTTTCCGCGCACGGGCGTCTCGGCATCGGCGGTTACCACAACGATTCGTTCCGGACGATTGATTACAAGCTCTGGAATTTCAAGGCATTTACTTCGATCAACTGTCATGAACGCCGCGTGATGTATGAAGCCGGGCTCTGCCAGCGGTGTCTGGATCTGCTCTCTTCGGGTCTCTGGAAGTTCACGGGGGTGACGAACCACATCTATACGATGGAGGAGTTCGACAAAGGCAATGAGGAGATGGAGGCGCACAGCCGCAACTTCATCAAAGGTGCAGTCCGCTGCTGATTTCTTTTCGCCGTCCCCGATGTCCGGGGACGGCATTTCGTATTAAAAAAATAGTTCTGCCGCTTGATATTTTCTGTTGTCAAGCGTATAGTATAATCATGGATGATATAATTAAAAACACAGGAGAGACGTTCTGATGAACAAGACTGTTTATCCGGAAAAGACGGATTGCATTCTGCACAATCCCGGCTGCGGGGCGATGCTGCTTCAGCGCGGGGCGAACAAACTGCGCTTCGATCAGATTCCGAAAGACTCCTGGTTTCTGAAAGAAAAGCTGATCGACAAAATCGCATTCTGCATTCCGTGGTCCGTTCTGGAGCCGGAGGAGGGGAAAATTCTCTGGGAACATCCCGACTGGGAAGGATGCATCAACTCCTGGATCGACGCCGGTTACAAAGTCGCTCTCGAAGTGCGCGGCATGGATACCTGGGGAACCTTCTACAATCAAGGCGTTCCGCAGTGGGTGTTTGACGCGGGGGCGAAATACGTGGATGAATCCATGGAGCTCTACAAGGGCGGCTGGGTTCTGAATTTTCTCGATTTCGACAAGGCGAAACACCCGGTCCGCTATCCGGTTTACTGGGACCGCGTCTATCTGGAAAAAGTCCGCAATCTTGTGAACGCCATGGGCGAGCGGTACAACGGGCGTCCGGAAATTGAATATGTCTGCCAGGGTTTTCTCGGACGCTGGGGCGAGATGCATCTTTCCGCGAACAGTCCGCTTCAGCCGTGGTTTGAAGCCGGGCTTACGCGTGAGCGTTACATTGAAACTCTTTACGAGCTGATCGATATGCACAAGACCGCGTTTCCGGATACGCGAATCTGTCAGGAGATTTGCGCGCCGGTGTTTGCGGAAAAAGAGGGGGAAGACTATCTTTCCGAAACGGATGTTCCTGAAATCTATGCGTATCTGGCAAAGAACAAGGTTATGATGAAGCAGAACGGAATCGGCAAATCGTGGCACGGGACGCGTTCGCGCTACATGAACCAGCCGACGATGGAGATTTTCGACCAGTACTACCGCATGACCCCGGTCGCCTGTGAAAATCTGGTGCTTCCGCAGGCGCTGGAAGATGCGTTGGACAATTGCCATATTTCCTACTGGCATCCCGGCGGCGAGCGCGAAGGACTGCATATCCTTGAACACGAAAAACCGATCCCGCTTGCGGAAAAGAAGGTTTGGAGCTACCTCAGATTCTTCCCGGATGAATACGCGAAGATGACGATGGAGGACGAAAAAAATGTCTGGCGCATGATGGCGCGCCGCTGCGGATACCGTCTGGAGATTGAAAAAATCGCGATCGACGGCTGCGTTGTTTCGGTGACGTGGAAGAATTCCGGAAGCTCGCCGTGTTATGAAGAGTTGACGCTGGAGCTGGAGGCTCTGGTTGACGGCAGGCCGGTGTCATCGCTGTGCTGTCCGGTTCTTGCGGACGGCGAGGAGAAGTACCGGATGCCGCATGAGGTTCCCGAGGGAGCGGAATTGCGTCTGCGTCTTTCCGCTCCGCGCGGCGTGATTTCGCTCGGAATCCGCGGTCAGGAGGCGGACGGCAGTTACCGCTGGCGTCTCTGATTCCCGCGGGGGAACAGCCGTGAAGCGGGAATTTCACGGCTGTTTTACGGATATGTTCTTTTATCTAAACTGTTTAGATGGCTAAATTTTTTGCTTTTTTTGAGGAAAATATTGTTTTTTGATTTGCAGATTTCATGAAGTGCGTGTAAATTACAAGGTTATGAAGAGAAGAGAACAAAACTTAAGGTGAATAACGCTTATGAAACCGAGACTTGTATACTTGTTTTTGACCGCGGCTGTCTCCTCCGTTCTGTTCGCCGGATGCGCTTCCTACAAGAAGCCGTTCGAGGCTACGACGAAGAACAGCTATACAACGCTGAAACCGGAAGAGAAGACTCTGCTTCCGAACAACATCCGTACACTCACGCTTGAACAGGCACAGAATATTGCTCTGAACAACAATCCGACGTTCAAGACGAAGTATTTTGCCATCGCGGCCGCGCGCGCCAGATACTACCAGAGCTTTGCGTCTTACTATCCGACGGTCGGAATCGGCATGTCGATCGGGCAGCAGTTCTCCCGCAACTACGCTGTTCAGCCGTACAACGCCGCCAACCGCACGCGCTCCCAGAACGATTCGTTCAATATCGGCGTTTCCGGACAGTGGCTGCTGTTCGACAGCTTCGTCCGCGAGATGAACATGCTTTCCGCCCGTCATTCGTGGAAGGCTTCCGTCGCGGAAGAGGATGATGCGCGCCGTCTCCTGCTCCGCGCTGTCGCTTATGCTTACAATGACGTTCAGCTTGCCGCCGCCCAGCAGCGTATCGCGATTGCGGATATGAACTACAGCGCGGATCTGCTCAAAGACACTCAACTGAAGTTCGAGGCGGGCGCGGTTCCGCTCAGCGACGTTCTGAACTTCAAAATCCGTTACAACAACGGCGAGAGCGACCTGATTTCCGCGCAGTACAGCTATGCGGCCAACAAATACACGCTCGCCGCTCTGCTCGGTCTTGCCGACGGCACGATTCCGGACGACGTTTCCTTCCCGGAGATGCCTTCCGCGGAGGGTGAAGTCCTTCCGGACGTTTCGGTTTTCCTCGACACCGCGCTTGCAAACCGTCCCGATCTCCGCGCTTACCGTGAGACGGTGGAGTCCGCGAAGTTCTCCTACTGGTCCAGCCTCTGCGCATTCGGACCGTCCGTCTCCGCCGACTATTCGCTTTCGTACGGACATCAGCGCGGCATCACACGCTATCTCGACGGCTACTTTGGCAGAGACAGTTCGAAGAGCCAGAAGAATGTCGGAACGTTCAGCTACGGTCTTTCCGCATCCTGGAATCTGTTTGAGGGCGGCAAGACGTACTTCAACGCCCGTGCTTCCCAAGCGGCACTGGCACAGGCGGAATACTCGCTTGCGGAACTCTGGATTTCCGTGATTACGGATGTCCGCTCCGCTTACGACAACTACATCACCTACCTCAAGCAGGTGAAGCTGTTCCAGAAGACATTCGAGCTGACGAAGCAGACCCGTGATCTTGTGGAAGAGGAATACAAGGCCGGAAATGCGGAACTGACGCGTCTGAACGAAGCTCAGAAGGACCTCGTCAATGCGGAAATGAACCTGGTTTCCTCCGTGGTCAAGATGAATCAGGCGAAAGCCCAGCTTGAGGCCGCGGTCAATCTCCGCTGACCTTTGAAACAGCATATTTTAATCATGCTTTGCCGAGGCGTTCCGCCCCGGCAAAGTTGTTTGTTTACAGGAGTATAAAAATGGATTTCAGAGCACGCTTCGCGCCGTCCCCGACCGGACAGGTGCACATCGGCAACATTCGGACCGCTATCTTCAACTGGCTGGCGACCCGTCACTGCAAGGGAACCTTTCTGCTGCGCATTGAGGATACCGACCTTGAACGTTCGACTCAGGAGGCGATCGACAAGCTTCTTGAATGCATGAAGTGGCTCGGTCTTGATTACGATGAAGAGATCATGTATCAGACCAAGCAGAGCGAAAAGCACAAAGAGGCGGCGAAGAAGCTGATTGAAACCGGCTATGCCTATCATCTGAATCCGGGCGAGGAACACTCCCCCGTGCTCTTCAAACTTCCGTATTATTGCGACAACATGCCGTTTGTGCGCGAAGTCGGCCCCGCGGAAATTGAACTAGAACCGAATTCCGAAGTCGCGCTCAATCAGGCTGGGATTCAGTTCCATACGCTGAGTCACAAAGGCAAATCCGTGGAAAATGCCGCGTCGCTTGCAGGTTTCAAGAATCTCAAGATCACCGATGCTTCCGGAAATGTTCTTTTTGAACTGAACGATGAAACGATCAAAAATCTTCCCGCGAACCCGCAGGAGAAAACGGTTGTCGCCGGAGCGGCAAAACTGAACTTTATCCGCCGTGAAGTCTTCTATCATGACCTTGTGAAGGGCGATCTTGCAAAACCTCTCGACAGCATGAAGGATTTCATCATCGTCCGCAGCGACGGCAGCCCGGTTTTCCACCTTGCGAACGTCTACGACGATATGCAGCAGCGCGTCACTCACATCGTCCGCGGCGATGACCATGTTGAGAACACCTACCGTCACCTCTTCCTGTTCGAGTCGCTGGGTTTCACGCCCCCGCAGTACGCGCATCTTCCGATGATCGTGAACGCCGCGGGCAAGCCGTACAGCAAGCGCGACGGCGATGCGTTCGTCGGCGATTTCCGCGAGAAGGGATTCCTTCCGCAGGCGCTCTTCAACTACCTTGCGCTCCTCGGCTGGTCTCCGGGCGACGACCGCGAGAAAATGTCCCGCGAAGAGCTGATTGAAGCGTTCACCATTGAGCGCGCTCTCTGTTCGCCCGCACAGTTCGACATCAAGAAGCTGACGAATATGAACGGCGCTTACATCGCTGAGATGGATCCGGCGGATTTCCGCGCACAGATTGCCCCGTTTGTCGCGAAGCTCTGTCCCGAGGGCGTCGGTTCGCCGATTCTCGACAAAGTGGCGGATCTCATGCATTCGCGCACGAAAACGTTTGCGGACGTTGCGCACTGGAATTATTTCTTCCGCAAAGCGGATGCGCTGGAATATGATCCGAAGGGCTTGAAAAAGCTCCTCAGTGATGATACAGTACGCAAGGCTGTTGCGGAATTCGGCGAGAAGGTGAAGACGCTTCCGGCGCTTACCGTTCCGGCGATTGACGATCTGATTCATTCGATTGAGGCGGAACACGGCATTCAGCAGGACAAGCTGAAGCAGCCGCTGCGCATTGCTTCCACGGGCAGCACGATCGGTGCGGGCATCTGCGAAACGATTGAACTGCTCGGAGCCGAAGAGTCCGCGGTGCGTATCGCGCGTGCGCTGAGCCTCTGACACAACACGGAGCAGAACGATGTTTGAAAAAATGAAAAAGACTCTGCCGGTTCGCCTGCTCGGCGATTCGGTTCTGAATACGAAGGCGAAACTTGTCCGCAAGATTGACGGCGAAGTTGCCGGGCTTGCGGAAAAGATGGTTGAGACGATGTACAAGCACAACGGCATCGGTCTTGCCGCGCCGCAGGTCGGCGTTCCGCTCCGCATGTTCGTTCTTCATGTTTATCCCGACGAGGACGAGAAGGGCAATCCGGTTTACGGCAACTCCCCCGGCGAGGTGGAGCTGATGCCGAAGATGCCGCTGGCGTTCGTCAATCCGGAAATTGTCTCCTTCGGCAAGGAGCAGGAGGATTTCGATGAGGGCTGTCTCAGCGTCCCCGGTCTCTATGCTCCCGTGACGCGTCCGACGACGGTTGTCTTCAAGGCGCAGCTTCTGGACGGAAGAGAGATCTGTCTGGAGTGCGGCGGTCTTCTTGCGCGTGCGATTCAGCACGAATACGACCACCTGGACGGCATCGTTTTCGTCCAGCGTCTGCGCGATGAGGATTTGAACGAGATCCGCCCCGGACTTGAAAAGATTATCCGCAAGTCGGGCAAACGCAACTTTAAAATCAACAGGGTGAAGCAGTAATTCATGCACTTTTTCCGAACGATAATAACGGTCTGTTCCGGTCCGTCCGCATTCCCGGATCTCATAAGCAGAAATCCGGTGCGGGCGATATTTCATCTGTTTCTGCTGAGCGTTCTGCTGGCGTTTGCCGTCGCCGCTTTGCAAATAGCTGCGGTGAAGGAACAGCGCGCGGTGATATCCGCCGCGCTTTCCGATTATTTCGGTTCGGTGGTCGTCGGGGAGAAAACGGTTCTTCCCGCGAAGCATGAAAAAGAACAGAAGACATTCATTCTTACCCGGCAGTTGCGTCTGGATTACCTTCCGGATTCAGCGGTTCTGCTGAAAGGGATCGGCGACTGGCGCGAACGGGCGGGCGTCATCTGGACACCGCGCGGCTTCCTGCTGTGGTCGGCGACGGAGACTGAGCCGGGCAAGTTTATGCTGGTTCCGATGCCGCTGCCGTCAGCTTCGCTTTCGCTTGCGCCGCTTATGGTCACTCCTGCGCCGCTGACCGCGGAGGAGATCGAAGAATATGTTCAGAAGAATTATTTCTCCGGAACGGCGGCTGCTGCGGAAAAAACGACCATGTCGATTCCCGTTACAAGCCTGACGGCGACGGCTTTTGCTGTTTATAATGTCTTCATCGGCTTTGCCGCGTTCGGCGGACTTTTCTTTACGGCGCTGGTGGCGTCGCTGCTGTTTGCGGGAGCGCAGTGCATTTTTGTTCCGCGCGGGGAGAATTCTCTGAAGTTTCCCCGAATACTGACACTGATGGTGTATGCGACGTTCCCGCCGCTGATTCTTGCTTCGCTGATCTCGTCGCTGCTTCCGCAGTTTCTCAGCTTTCAAACGCTGTTTTTCATTCTGTTCTTCATTTATCAGCTGCTGGCGTACGGAGCGGTTCAGCGCAAACTGAATCCGCCGCCCCCGCCGTCGGACGATGATGAGGATTTCTATTAATCAAGGAGGCTTCCCATGTCCGATGCCAAAGATGTGTTCCGCGTACAGAATTATTATCCGCAGTTTGCGCACTGTTCGCTTCCGGCGACATTTGCGTTTCTGCGCGAGCCGGAGATTGCCGCGCTTGCGAACGGCGAGTATACCGGACGCAATGCGGAGTCTGCCATCCGCCGGATTTCCGAGGCAATGCGCCCGTTCCGCGGCAGACATTTTGTTTCGACCGACTTCGCCGCGCCGACTGATTCCCCGCGTTTTCTTTCATCCAAGCGCGGCGCCGTCGTTTCGGCGCAGAGCGCGTGGTATTCGCTTGCGGGCAGCGCAAAAATCCGCGCACTTGCCGCTGCGGGAGACGTTCAGTGCGTCTGCATCCGCAAGTTCCGCGAGTTCGATGTTCCGCGCGAATTCCGTCTGTTCGTCAAGAACGGCGAGCTCGTTGCAATGAGTCAGCGTTTCCTGACGCGGCACTTCCGCCGTCTGGTCCGCCGTCAGGAGGACTACTGGAATGTTGCGAAGATGTTCTTTGAGGAGATCCGGAGCTCTCTTCCGGTCGATACGCTTGCGATAGATATTTACATTACCTGCAAGCGCAAAGTCATAGTGGTTGACATCAACCCGTGGGGCGAGCCGACGGATCCGCTGATGTTCCGCGACTGGAACCGCGAGGTCACCGAACCGCTGGGCTGTCTGCTTGTTCCGCCGCCGTGCATGATTTCCGGCGACGTTCACGTTTCCTTCTGATCCGGGAGGTGCGAGATGGCTGAAAATACAGAAGTGATTGAGCCCGCACCTGAACAGCCGCGGGTTTTCCCTGAGGCGAAAAAGAAGAAAAGCAGTTGTCTGGGCTGCTTGTTCGGCTGCTTTGCGGCGTTTGTCGTGCTGCTTTTTGTGATGCTTGCGGCGGCGTGGCTGATTGGAAGTCTTCTGCCGAAATTCTCCGGCGATCAGGAAAGTGAGGACGATACGGAGGAATCCGTTCTTCGTTCCGCATCCGAGGCGGGCGGTAAAATTGCTGTGATCGACATTCGCGGAATCATACTCAATGCAGGAGGCGGTTTCAGTGAAAATGCCGATTCCGAAACCATCTGCAAGCAGATCCGGAAAGCCGCAAAGGACCCTGAGGTTCGCGCAATCATTCTGAATCTCAACACACCGGGCGGAGAAGTGACAGCATCCGACGATATCTACTTCGCGGTTCTGCAGGCGAAAAAGTCGAAACCGGTGATTGCCCTGATGAACTCTATGGCCGCAAGCGGCGGCTATTACGTGGCGGCGGCGTGCGACTGGATTGTTGCAAACCGCATGACGCTGACCGGAAGTATCGGCGTGATTATTTCGTCCTTCAACGTTAAAGGTCTGCTTGACAAGATCGGAGTGCAGGCGGAAGTCTACAAGTCCGGAAAGATGAAAGATCTGCTCAGCGCAACCCGCGGGAAAACGCAGGAGGAAAACGCGCTGATACAGTCGCTGGTTGATGAATGCTACACGGAATTCGTGGAGATCGTTTCCGCCGGACGCAGGATTCCGGTTGAAAAAATCCGCACAACGGAGATTGGCGACGGACGGGTTTTTCACGGTGCGCGTGCTTTGGAGCTTGGTCTGATTGATGAGCTCGGGCGGATGCCGGAGGCTGTTGCGAAGGCGGAAGAACTTGCGAAATGTGAACCGGGCTCTCTGAAAGTTGTCCGCTATAAACGCAACAATTCCCTGTTCAACCTGCTGTTCAGCGCGGATGCGGAGGCGTCGCATCTGCTGCGCGTGCGTCTTCCGGGATTCGCCGCGCCGGAACTGCAGCAGGGCTGTCTCTATTTCCTTCCGCAGGATTATCTGAAATGAGGAATTTCAGACGCGAAGTTTCTGCCGCGTCTGATTTCTCGACGGAGCTTCCCGAAACGGAGTTTTCCTGGTCGCTGACGCGTCACCTGCGCTTTCTGCGCTGCGAACGGGCGTATTTCCTGTACTATTACGCTGCGCAGGGCGGCTGGGACGGCTGGGCGGATCCGGTCATTTCCGCGATCTACCGGGGGAAGAAGGCAAAGCTTTACGCGGAGTGGCTCGGCGAGCTGATGGATTCCGCATGGAAGACCGTTCTTGACCGCGTGCGCTTTATACCCGAACCGATGCGCGCCCGGGCGTTCCGTCACCGTCTGGAAGAACATCTGTTTGCGCGCATGACGGAGCGCGTGCGCGAAGCGGCGGAGTCGCCCGATTACATCCCGTTTGCTGATTTTGAACTTCCTCCGGATGATCTGTTCCGGAAAGCCCGGCATGACCTTGCGGAGGCGCTGGGATTCGCTTTTTCAACGCAGTATCCGTCAGCCGTTCTGCATTTCCAACGTCCGAACCGGATCAATCAGAATGCGGATTATGAAGCATACTTTGGAGAAATCCGCGTATGGAGCAACCCGGGCATTTTCTGGAGCGAACCCGGAATGCGCTGTTCCCTCCGTCTTTCCTTCCGCGAACCGGAACCGTCGATTTTTCAGGCGGGGGCGGATATTTTCGCGTGGTACATCCGGACTCTGTTTCATGAAGAGAACGCCTGCAGCACATTTCTTGCGGCGGAGCATGGAGAGTGGAAAGGTTTCGAGTATTCCGGCAATGCCGACCGCGCGGAAGAGCTGATCGCGGGGAGCGTCGCGATGATGCGGGCGAAAATCCGTCCGGGGCGTGTGGTCTACTTTGCCGATTTCCCCGAGTGCGGAGTTCCCGAGGTCTGCCGTTACTGCCGGTTCGGGCTCGCCTGTTCGTTTTTCCGCGAAGCGGACGACGCTTGACGCGGCGGAGCCAGTCATGTTTCCCGCTGGAATTTCCGGCGGTACTGGGCGGGAGAAATGCCGGAAAGTTTGCGGAACCGGCGAAAAAAATAATATGGATCCGCGCAGTGCAGACGGTGTGCTATTTCGAGAAGCGGGCGGTTTGTTCTGCAAAGCAGATCCGTCGCGCGGCGGAGCCAGAGCTGATCCAGGTAGTGCTTCGGCGTCATTCCCTGTTCGGAGAGAAAAAGTTTGCGGAGAGAATTTGTGCTGATGTTCAGGTACTCTGCCATTTCATCCACGCTCCAGTCGTGCTCCGCGGTTTCTGCAAGACGGGTCAGCAGAGCGGAAAGATGCTGTCTGCATGTCGGCATATTCCCCGGTCGACGTTCTCCGTTAAGGGCAAGCAGAAGCTGGACGAGCAGAGCGGACGCCTCCAGCAGAGCGGGAAGAGAAGCTTTCTGGATTGCTCGGATTATCGGCAGAATGCGTCGTTCCGTTCCCATGCAGAAGAGGCCGCAGCGAAGCAGGCCGCGGCGGAACATCTCGTCGGCGAGCGGCCCGGAGAAACAGACGGAATCCTCGATGAAATCTTTCGTGCGTCCTCCGTACTGCTGTTCAAATCCCGGAGGGATGAGAAGGCCTGTTCCCTGTTCAAAAAATTCCGTTCTGCGGTGTGCTGCGTCATAGAAAAAGCCGTCGCCGCCGAGGAGCTGGAGCAGGCAGTAGAACGGGAAACGGCGGGTTTCCGTATGCGTCGTTCCCGTTTCATTGAACGGTTTGTGCGCAGTCGGGTAATTGTCATAGTAAACATGAAAAAGAATTCCTGTTTTCAGGAGAGCTTCGCGGAATGTCGGCGGGACGGGTGCATAGTTGGTTTCCGAGAGTTTCTTTTTTCCATAGGAAGATGTTGAAAAATCCATTTTTATTTCCTTTTTATGGTGTATCTTACATGCGGAATCTGAAATTTCAAGAGGAGAATCAGAATGAGCAGATTTTTTTGGAATCCGAATTCGTGCGAGGCAGAACTGAATTCAGCGCTGCATCTTGTGTCGTTGTATCACGGAGAGTGGCTTGCGGAAAAGGACGGAGAGTCCGAATTGTTGTTCCGCAGGGGGGCTGGGAACGGAGTGAAAGTTGCACAAAGAAACGGGAAATGGAGTGTTGAAGCAAGCTCGGTTTCCGGTTTTTTGCGTGGCGTTTCTCATGTGTTCGCCGGCGTGGAAACGGAGGAGACGACGCCGTTTGAGACGCTCGGAGCGATGTTCGACTGTTCCAGAAATAAGGTCTTCCGGCTGGACTGGATGAAAAAGACACTGGTCAAGCTGGCATTGATGGGTTACAATATGGCGATGCTTTATACGGAGGACACTTATCATCTTCCGGGGGAGCCGTTTTTCGGTTATATGCGCGGAGCGTACCGCATGGAAGAGCTCAAGGAGCTTGACGTTTTCGCGAAAAAACTCGGGATCGAGTTGATCGGCTGCATTGAGACGCTGGGGCATCTGGAGCAGATTTTAGCATACGGCGAATATGCAAAAGTCCGCGACACGGCGTCTGTTCTGATGGTCGACGCCCCAGAAACATATTTGCTGATTGAAAAGATGATTCTTTTCTGGAAAGAGGCTCTTTCCAGCCGGCGCATTCATATCGGCATGGATGAAACGCATGATCTCGGCCGCGGCCGCTATCTGGACCGCAACGGTTATCATACGGGATTCGAGCTGTTCAACCGTCATCTCGGGCGAGTTAATCAGATCTGTTCCGAAAACGGCATGAATCCGATCATCTGGTCGGATATGTATTTCCGCCTCGGAAACAAAGAGATGAATTATTATGATCTGAATACGAAGATTCCACAGGAAGTACGCGCGGAAATACCGCGCAATATCGAGCTTTGCTACTGGGACTATTACAGCAAAGATGCGGGTTTTTATGAAAAATTCATCGGGCTTCACCGCGATCTCGGGTTTGAACCGGTGATGGGATCCGGTGTGTGGACTTGGAGACGTTTCTGGTACGACCATGAAACCACGCGTTCGAGTCTGGTTCCCTGTATCCGGGCGTGCCGCAAAAGCGGACTCAAAGAGATCTTTTTTACATTGTGGGGAGATAACGGGGCGTTCTGCGCTTATGATTCCGCACTTGCCGGTCTGGAGTTTGCCGCGAGTCTTGCTTACGGACATGAGCCGGAGGAAATCCCGTTGATGTCCGCCCGATTCCGTGCCGTTTGCGGAGAAAATTTTGAACTTTTCCTGGAACTTGGAAAGATCTGGTATGAGGATAAGGAAACAAAAACCGGCGTTTCAACGGACTTCCTGCTCTGGGATGATCCTCTGCTTGCCTCCGGCTGGCTTTCATACCGCAGCGCCGGAGCCGGGGTGCTGGAGCGATATTCCGCAGTGATTTCGGAGCTGTGCAGAAAACTCGAATCGATGAAAATCACGGAAACTTTCCAGTCTGTGTATGCACTCGTGCGTTTTCTGATTGCGCGTCTCCGCTTTCAGGCTGCGCTTCTGGATGCATGGAAAGCCGGAAAACACAGTGATGCTCTGCAGCTTGCGGAGACGAGAATTCCGGAACTTGTTGCGCTGCTTGACGATTTTTCATCCGGAATCCGGGCGGAATGGCTTCGGACGGCGCGTCCGTTCGGGCTTGAGATCATTCAGCGGCGCAATGCGGGAGTCCGGGAACGTTTCCTTGAGCTTTTGCGCCGGTTAAGGGAAACGGATGAGATCCCCGAGCTTGACGCACAGCTGTCCGCTCTGGAGGCTGGAGTCCGCACGCCCTTGCGGAATACATTCTGCTGAAGCGGGATTGTCTGATTTTGCGAAATGATGAAAAATCCGCCGCTACTGCCGGTTTGGGCTTGCCTGTTCGCTTCCCTGTGAAGTGTTCGAAGCAGTGGAATCTGTGCTGCGGCGGCGGAAAAAGTTGTAATTGATGGAAATATCCCGTTCCGGGACGGGTTCCCGATTCAGAATCCGGGTCAGCATGACGAAAGCGCAGTCGGAAAGATAATCGTAATTGTGCATGACTCCGGTGATTGGCGGATCTGCATAAAGGTCGAACTCACTGAGCCAGCCGCAGAGAGAAATTTCTTCCGGAACGCGGATGTGCATTTCTTTGAGATGATGCAGAACTTTAATTGCGTCCGGCTCGGAAATCGTTACGAGTGCGCTGACCCCTTTCTTGACGATGCGGGCGACGGCTTCCTGCATCTCCAGCGGATTCCAGCTGCATCCCGCAATCAGGTCGTCCGGCAGATTGTGTTCGCGGAGAATTTTCTGAAAGGCAGAGATCCTTCTTTTTGCGGAATAGGCATTCAAGCCGTGTGATTCTACATCCTGATAGCCGATCAGTCCGATGCGGGAATGACCGAGAGAAATCAAATGATTGAGCAGAAGCGACATCCCCTGTTCGTCGTTGGAGGTGATGGAGTAGATCTGTTCCAGATGGTTCGGGTTTGTATTGATGCACAGCAGCGGAATGGCATATTTCTGTCCCCAGCGCCGTTCCAGTCCGTTTTCCACGACAATGGAGATTGCCGCATCGGGATTGTGTTCTTCGAGCAGGTCAAGGTCGCGGATCCCGATTGTTTCAATGCGGTGTCCGGCGAAGTGGATAAGCGAGGCAAGAGGTTCAATCATGGCAGAACCGTAAAAAGACAGATGTGTGGAAGGCAGAATGAGTGCGATTGTCTTTTTCCGGTCAGGCAGATACCCGGTTTTGCGTGCGGCTTCCAGAATTTTGAGCCGTGTTGCTTCCGCAACCCAGGATGATCCGTTCAGAGCACGCGAAACGGTTGCTGCGGAAAAACCGGTCAGACGGGCGATATCTTCAAGTTTGTGCTTCATAAAACCTCTTCTGTTCCTGATAAGATAGCATGAACGGAGGAAAAAACAATATTTTTTTTGCAGTTTTTGCATTGATTTGATATTTATTGCAGGGCGTTTTGCAGCATTGCTCTTGAGGATAACGGCGGAAAGTGCTACATTATCCGGAACAATTTTCAGGAAAGGAATCATGCCATGTACGATTTATTCAGTCTGCCGGACTTTCAGCTTCCGGAAGGTTTCATTTTCGGGTCTGCAACTGCAGCTTATCAGATTGAGGGAAACAATATTCATACGAACCGCTGGCAGCAGGAGCTGCGCGGAGAATATATTTCTGAACCTTCCGGGAATGCAGTTGACGGATACCGGCAGATGGAAAGCGATATGGAATTGCTGAAACAGATCGGGCACAAGGCGTACCGTTTCAGCATCGAATGGGCTCGAATTGAGCCGGAAGAGGGCGTCTGGAACCACGAGGCAATGGAACATTATCTGCGGCAGTGCCGCATTCTTAAAGAGGCCGGAATTCAAGTCTGGCTCACTCTTGTTCATTGCTCAATGCCGGAATGGTTTGCGCAGAAGGGCGGCTTCCGTAAGGCGAACTTTCCGTATTTCCTGCGCTACGTCGAGAAAATGGGGAAATTCCTCAACGATTATGTCGATGTCTGGATTGTCCTGAACGAATTTTTCAGCGGAGGATGGGGCGGCGATGACATGCGTTTCGATTACATTAAAGCGCATGCCGCCGCATATCATACACTGAAGCAGTTCTCAAAGAAACCGGTGACTTCGGCACATGCGGCTGTCGAATACTATCCGACCCGTTCGCAGGATGAGCTGGACTGTCTGGAAGCGCATCGCCAGACGTATTTTGCCAACGGCGTACTGCTCCGGGCAATCCGGACCGGTGAGCTTGCGTTTCCGGGATTCGACGGCGAGTGGTGCCCGGAAGTCAAGGATACGATGGATTTCTGGGCAATCAACAACTACCGCCGTCAGATTATCGATACGCGCAGGAAAGGCCCGGCCGCGCGTTTCGGCGGAAAAAACATGAGGATGTGCCCGAATAAAAATGATGAATTCTGGCCGGAAGGTCTGAGTTCCATGCTCCAGCTTTTCAGCGGGGACCGTCCGGTCGCGGTTACAGAGAACGGATGCGCAACATTCGACGACCGTTTCCGCATTGTCTGGATTGCGCTGTATCTGAATGCCGTGAAGGAGGCGATCGACCGCGGCGCAAATGTGCTTGGCTACTTCTACTGGAGTCTGTTTGACAATTTCGAATGGGACGGCACGTTTGACTGGACGTTCGGTCTGATCGGAGTCGACCGCAAGGATTTCAGCCGGACAATTCGCCCGAGCGCATATTTTTACCGCGACATCATCGAAAACAACGGATTTTCGCAGAAAATTCTCCGGAAGTATCTGACGCAGATGCCGTCCATGACGGAGTACAGTTACAGCTGGAGATGATTACAGCGATTCCCGGCGCACGAGGCGTGCGGGGAAAAGCGTGCGGACCACGGGGGCTTCCGGGTGTTCGATGAGCATCCGGAGCGCGGTTTCGCCCTGCGCTTCGGCGTCAAGAGCGATGGAGGTCAGGGAGGGCAGCAGGAAGTTCGCGACGGGCAGATTGTTGCAGCCGCAGACGGCGAGATCATCGGGAATGCGCAGTCCGAGTTCATGCGCGGCGCGGTAGACGCCGACCGCCATGTCATCGGTTCCGAGCAGAACGGCGTCCGGCGGAGCATCCCGGAGGGAGAGGAGCATCCGGTAACCGGAGGTCATGGCATCCTCGCCCGTTTTCCGGTAGACGTCGCGCACGCGCAGTCCGGCTTCGCGCATGATTTCGCGGCAGAGACGCAGTTTCTGAAGATTGATTCCGTGTGTTTCATTTTTTTCAAACTGATTGAACACGGCGATTGAGCGTCGTCCGCGGAGAAGTTCCGCGAGTTCGCGGAATGCGGGAATGAAATCGGAGGAGACGCACGAACACGGCGTCGTTTCGGGATAGTCGTAGACGAAAATTGCAGGTGTTCCTTCGGGGAGGGCGCGGAGAAGGACATCGGAATCGGTTCCCATGGAAATGACGCCCTGGCACGGCGGCAGTTTTTCCGGAGTTGCGGTGCGGATGCGGAGCGGTTCAACGGTGAGCTGAAAGCCCGGGTGCCGGTCGAGTTCCTTGAGAATTCCATTGAAGAACGGCTGCCAGAAAGTCGAGAAATCGGGTCCGCCGTGTCCGCAGTGCACGAGCCGGATTCGTTTTTCGGGCATGAGAACGCGTGTTTTGCGTCCGTGGGAAACCTCAATGATCCGCAGCTCGTTGAGGTTGGAGAGCGCCTGCGAGACGGTATGTTTGCTGACTCCGTATCGCGTGCAGAGCTGTTTTACGGAAGGCAGAGTTGAGCCCGGCGGGAATTCCCCGTCCCGGATTGCGTCCTGAATGCGTCGCTTGAGCTGATCTGTTTTACTCTGTTCCATAAAAATCCTCTTGGTTTCAGAAAAAATAGCATCAAGCGTGGAAAAATCAAGAGGACCGCGCTTTTTTTTCAACGGACCTCAACAGACGGGAGAGGAAGGCTCATGAGGTCCGTAAAAATAATAAAGTTCTCAGCTCTTCAGCTTGGCGAGCATGTCGATGTAAAGCGTGGCGCTCCAGCCGTAATCGTGGAAGACCTGATTGTACGGGCTGATTTCAGGGGCGCATTTGCCTTTGCGGCAGAGAAGCGGGGGATCGCATTCGTTCCGGTCGTCGTAAAACTCAAAGAAAGTTCCGTATTTGAGGTAGAATTTCTCCTCTTCCGCAACGGTTTCGGAAAGAATCCGGCGGGTGTCGGCGGTCATGCCGTAACGTTCAAGTCCGAACGCAATCAGCCAGTTGATGTTGATCCAGACGGGACCGCGCCACATGTCTTTTGCGTAGGCTTCCATGTTTTTCCGGCTGATGGAGGGAATGCGGAAGGGCGTTGCAAAGGTGGCGGGATCGCAGAGGTTCGCAAGCAGTTTTTCCGCCTGTTCCTGCGACGGTGCGCCGCAGATGAGCGGGAGAAATCCAGAGGAGGCTGAAATACCCGTGCGCTTGCCTGTCGTGACGTCGCGATCCATGTAGATGCGGGACTCTTCATCCCAGAGCAGTTCATTCATCAGGCTGTTCAGACGGTTGTGATGCGCCTGCCAGAATGCGGCTTTTTCCGGAAGATTCAGGGATTCGGCAAAGCGCGCAAGACATTCGCATTCCAGAGAAAGAAACGCATTGAAGTCGGGGGCGTTGAGCTGGGTTGCGGAGTCGAAACGAGGGGAGTTGTCCATGCCGCTTTCACCGCTCCGGCAGAGCGGATTGCCCTCAATGTCCCATTCGACGAGACCGAGTCCGTCGGAGTCGCGGTGACGCATGATCCATTCAACGTAGCGTTCGAGTTTCGGAAAGGCGCGGCGGAGAAAAGCTTCATCATTTTTCATTTTCAGAACTTCCGAGATGCCGAAAGCAAGAACCGGAGGCTGAGTGAAGTGTGAAACGCAGTCGACGCCCATCATGTGCGGAATGAGTCCGTCCGGCTGCTGGCGGTCGAGGACCGCTTCGAGCGTTTCGAGTGCGAGTGCGGGATCGATGTGACGGAGTCCCAGCGCATGGAAGACGCTGTCCCAAAGCCATGCGTGGCGGTGCGGCCAGCGGTCGGGGGTGGTCCAGCGGTGCAGTGCGTTGAATCCTTCGGGAGAGCAGATCTGCCCTTTCAGCTGTGAATAGGCTTTTGCGAGGGTGCGGCGCGCGGTATCCGTGGAGGAAAAGTCGGGGAGCTCTTCAAAATAGCGCTTGCGTTCCGCGAGAATCGAGTCGAGGTCGATGCGGATGAGTTCCGGGTTGAAATTTGCTTTTGTGCCGATGAGAATGCGCTTTCCTTCGTGCAGGACGGCGAGTTCCGGGGGCAGGTCGAGCGAGACGTTTTCCGCTTCGATCAGGAAGTGAAAGGCGTCGACAAATGCGGCTTTGACGCCGCTGCTTTCGAGCATGTCGGAGGCGAGGAAGAGATTTTCGGGAGCGCCGGCGAAGGCTATTTTTCCAGAGTTGAACGGCCATCGCGGCAGCAGTGCGAATTCCTTTTCCGCAGTGGTGAAGACGAGCCCGTGCCGACTGCTGGTTTGCCCGTCGAGAGCGGAGAGGGCGAGAATTTGTCCTTTACCCCAGATGTTGAGGATTTTTTCCATGTTCATAGCGAAGTTCCCTTGCATGTTGTTGTTTTATGCGATACATTATACCACACTTTTTGAAAAGTGGCAACATAGAAAAACGGGAAAAATATATGAGATCCTGACAATTATATAAGGAATCCTGACAATGCCGCAGATTTTCGGTAAAATACGCAATGTAAAGAGTTCGCTTCCGGAGGGGCATTCGCTGTTCGGACAGAATGTGGACGACTACCCGCGTCATCATTTCATTTTTCCGGTCATGAGCCCGCCGCCGGAGAGCTGGGGGCTTCAGGTGCAGTTCGGCGGACGCGACGAGTTCATTTACGGCTGCTGGCGCGAGCGGAGAAATTCGCTGACTTTTGCTTTGGAATTCGTGCGGGAAGGCGTGTTTGAATACATTGCAAACGGTCAGCGCTACGAGTGTCATCCGGGGGATCTGTTCATTGTGCATCCCGGAGCGGACGAGCGGATGAGCGTGCTGACGGAATACGGCATGAAGTACACGGTTTCGATGGTCGGCAGTTCGCTGATGTCGCTTCTGAACTCACTGAATCTGATGAGCGTTGCGCAGTTCCGGGTTCGCAGCGAGCAGAAGGTCGCGGGGATGTACGAGGAGCTTTTCGCGCTTCTGGAACGTCGTCCGGCGGGATTTGCAAATGAACTTTCCGTGCGCGCGTATGCGCTTCTGCTGGAGCTTTCGAGCGATCTGGGGAGCGGGGAATATCCGGAACAGCTGCTGCGGATCGTGAATTTCATCAAGGAGAATTTCAATCAGCCGCTGACGATCGACGGGCTGTGCGGAGAGTTTGGAATCAGTTCCGGTTCGCTGTTCCGTCTGTTTCGGACGCATATCGGGAAAGCCCCGATTGATTTCATGATAGAAGAGCGGATGCGCGCCGCGCGTTCGTTTTTGCTGGAGAGCCGTGCGCCGATCAAGACCATTGCGTACCGGGTCGGATATGCAAGCCAGCTCTATTTTTCCGCCGAGTTCCGCCGGGTCTGCGGAATGTCTCCGCGCGACTACCGCAAGAAAAACATGCAGATGTGATGTGTCAGCGCTGCTGCGCAGTGTCGCGGAAGAGAAAGTTTTCGATATCGCCGTATTTGCCTTCACGGTCGGAGTTGAAGATCATGATTGCGGGAGACTGACGCTGCAGGGCGTCCAGAGTTTCCTGCGGGGTCTGATCCGGAATGACGATCAGTTCCAGTTCCCGGAGTGAGTTCAGCGCTGAGAAATCTTTGATTTTTGCGCAGTTTGCGATTGAGAGGAGCGCGAGCGGCTGGTCGCGGAGCGGTTCGATGGATTCAATCGGGGTTGCATCCAGACGCAGCAGTTCAAGCGGAAGTCCGCGGAGCGGTTCGATGGAATCAAGCGGGTTCATGCCGGCATCCAGACGTTTCAGCGGCATTCCGCGAAGAGGCTCGAGGTTTTCAATGCCGTTTCCGCGGCAGGCGAGGCGTTCGAGCGAGAAGCCGCGCAGGGAGTCGAGCGAGCGGATCATGTTCCAGGCGCAGTTGAGTTCCTTCAGGTTCCGTGAATCCAGCGGAGTAAGATCGGAAATCTGATTCGACTGACAGAGCAGAGTCTGCAGCGGCATTCCGCGGAGCGGTTCGATGGAGGAGATGCGGTTGCCGGAGCAGTCGAGGTATTCCAGCTGCATCCATTCGAGTCCGGAAAGCGAAGTCAGGCTGTTGTTGGAGCAGTCGAGGTATGTGAGGCTCTTTCCCGCGAGCGGACGCAGATTGTTCACGCCGAATCCGGAGAGATTCAGGCGTGAGAGATCCTTTGTCTGCGCGATCCGCGCCATGAATTCGGGCAGCAGATATTCGGGCAGGCGGACGTGGGGGAGCTGGAGAATGCTCTGCATGATGGCGCTGTCGGGCTTGCGCTGGAGGATGTCTTTCACAATGGAAAGCGAGGCCTGCCAGTTTCCGTTTTTCCAGAGCATGAGCGCATCAATTTCGAGAATCTTGGTCTGATAGGCGAATGTCGTGAAGCGCGAGGCGATACGGCGTTTGACGCCGATCAGGATCTGCGAACGTTCCTGCGCATCTTCGACGTGGGAGGCGGCGGTGACGTACGCTTTCGCCAGAGCCTCTTCCGCAACGGGGCCGCGCACATAGTCGTCCGCAATCGTGAGGTATTTTTCGATCGCTTCGCGGAAATGGCGGGTCTCGACGAGCGAGTCGCCCGCGACGACGGGGCTTGCCTTGAGGGGCAGGGCGAGACGGTAGACTTTCAGGCTGCGGAGGCTGATTGTGCCGTCGAACGAGCGGATTCCAATGGAATCGAGATCGCGCCCCGCAAACGGGAACAGGTCGGTTGCATGGAGCTCGATCCGGTCGATTTTCAAGTGCAGCTGGTCGTTGCGGCGGGAAAATTCAAGTGTGTGGAGTTTTTCTCCGGGACGGTACTTGCGCGCGAGCGAAGATGCGATCATTTCGGGCGATGCGCCGGCAGATTCATTTTTGACGATCTGATCCATTCCGTTGAGCGCGCCGGTGGTCCATGCGCCGTATCCCTGCGGGAAATTGTGCCATTCCTTCATCGGGCGGCGGCGCGCATTGATGCAGACGTCGAGTCCGCCTCCGGATCCGGTGGTGGAGAATTCAATGACGATGCGGACGTTTTCGCGGATGCCGGGATCAGTAAGCCAGAGCCACTGGCCGCGTTTGACCTTGAGCCCCTCCGGCGAGCGGGGCCATGGGGCGGTTTTCTCGTTCAGAAAAGCATCGTAGAAGGCGAGTTTGTCGAGCGGAAGCTCCGGATCGGTGAAATCCATATCGCACAGAGAGATCCAGTCGGCATGACTCCGGTTGTAGTCGACTGCTGCGTAGACGGCTGCGCCGAGTCCGATGATGATTGCCGCCGCGATTGCAATTGCGGTGATGCGGTGGCGGCGGATGAGAAGAACGGTCCGTTTGAGCAGCGTTGCGCGTTCGGCGTGGGTTGCGTAACCGCTGAGAAACGCGAGAACTTCGTTGCGTATTTCCTTTGCGGTCGCATAGCGGTCGGCGGGAGCGACGGACATTGCCTTGCGCACGACGGCTTCGAGACTCGCGGGAATGAAGTTGTCGGGAGCGCGCTGCGAGGGCGGGATGATTTCGCCGCGGATCGTTTTGACGAGCAGCTGCTTGAGGTCGTTCCCTTCCAGCGGATTGCAGAACGTGAGGATGGAATAGAGAATCGCTCCGAGGGCGTAGATGTCGGTCCGGAAGCTTTTGAGACTGTTTTTCCCGGCGGCCTGTTCGGGCGCCATGTAGCCCGGAGTTCCCTTGCGGATGCCGTCTCCGGTGCGTCCGGCGGAGTACTGCGGAAGCGGATCGTCTTCCAGTTTGTCCTTCGCATCCTTTTCGGGGAGGGAGACGAGCTTGGCGAGTCCCCAGTCCATGAGAATCACTTCGCCGTAGTCTCCGAGCTGAATGTTTTCCGGTTTGAGGTCGAGATGCAGAACTCCTTTTGAATGGGCGAAGGCGACTCCGTTGCATACTTTCACAAAGACCCGCAGGAGCTTGTCGAGCGTGTAGCGTTCGAGATACACGGGGTTGCGGTCGTGGAGTTTGCGGAGAACGGCGGCGAGGTTTTCGCCGCGGATGAGCTTCATGGTGAAGTAAGGGGAACCGTAGTCGTCAACGCCGATATCATGTACGGGGACGATGTTCGGATGTTCGAGGCTGGCGGTGATCCGGGCCTCTTCGATGAAGCGGAGGATATCCTGTTTCGGGCGCGACTGCGCGTCGGGGAGCATCGCCATTGCGATGTTTCGCGTGGTGTCGCGATCCTTGACCTGAATGACGACTTTCATTCCGCCCTGACCGAGGCTCTTGCGGAATTTGTATTTGTCCTGCGGTTTCCGGGTGAGGGAGGCGAGGACGTCATCCGCGGTCATTTCAAGATTTTCGAGACTGATCCGTGCGGTCTCTTCGAGCGTGTCGTGCGGAGCGGAGAGAGCATCCGCTTCGAGGTGAACGGTTTCCAATCCGGAGACGGTGTCGGTCTGTTCCGTTATTTTCCGCGTATCGCTCATGATTGCAGAAATGCCGGATGCGCACGGGACGCATCCGGCTGTCTTTCACTTCATTCAGAATGTGAACTTGGCGTCGGAGAGACGTCTTGCGAATTCAGCAAGAACTTCTTCCTCTTCCTTCTGTCCGCCGCGGGCGACGAAAGTTGCACCGAAACGGATGTAGGGACCGACGTCGTCCCAGGGAACGGCGCTGATGAGTTTGTTCTTGATGAGCCACTGGCTGAAATCTTCGCCGGAGGAGAAGACGGTTCCGTCGGAAGCTGCTTTCGGAGCCTTCACATAGAGATAGAAGGAGCCGGCGGGGACTTTTGCGTTGAAACCGAGCTTTTTGAGGGTTTCGACCATGCTCTTGAGGCGGCGTTCGTACTTGGCGCTGATCATGGGGGTGATGGCCGCCTGGTCGTCGAGAGCGGCGATGGCTGCCTTCTGAATCGCGATGAACTGTCCGCTGTCCGCATTGTCCTTGACGGTTGCGAATGCTTTGACGGCGAGCGGGTTTCCGCAGACCCAGCTGAGACGCCAGCCGGTCATGTTGAATCCTTTGGACATGGAGTGAAGTTCGACCGCGACATCCTTTGCTCCGGGGATGGAGAGGATGCTGAGCGGCTTTCCGACGAAGTTCAGCGGAGCGTACGCGGCGTCGCTGACGATGAGAATATTGTTCTTCTTTGCGAACTCAACGGCTTTGGAGAAGAACTCGACGGTTGCGGAAGCGCCGGTCGGGTTGTTCGGGTAGTTGAGATAGAGGAGCTTTGCGCGTTTGCGCTGATCTTCCGTCAGGCTTTCGAGGTCTGGGAGGTAACCGTTTTCCTCAAGGAGCGGGAGCTTGACCATTTCGCCGCCGAGGTATTCGGTCCATGTTCCGAGGACGGGATATCCGGGGATTGTGATGACGGTGATGTCGCCGGGGTTGATGAAGCATGCGGGGAGAAGGGTGAGCGCGGATTTGCTTCCGATTGCGTGGCAGACTTCGGTTTCGGGGTCGAGCTCGACTCCGTAGAGAGCCTTCATGTAGCGGGCGGCCGCCTGTTTGAATTCGAGAACGCCGTTGTCCGCGTAGATGCGGTTTTCCCACTTTGCGCACTCCTCCTGGAGCTTTTTGACGACGGCGGGGAACGCCATGTCGTCGGGTTCGCCGACGCCCATGTCGATGAGCTTCATTCCCGGGTTTTTCGCCTGGGCTTCGCGTTTTGCGCGTTTGATTTTTTCAAACTTGTAGATTTTGGTGTCTTTTCCGAATTTTTCGCCGCCGATGCGCTGGGCAAAGGCTTTCTGAAGAAAACTTTCCGACATGGGTGCCTTCCTTATGGGTTGGTTCAGGGTAATTATTGCGGTAAGATACTCCGTTTTCAGTGAATTTTCAAGATCCGTCTGCAGGAAAAACGGAGAAAATCCGTACATCAGATTTCGCGGAACAGCAGATATCCGCCCGCCGGAAGCGTGCAGGTGTTGTTTTCCGCGGTTTCCCCGTTCTGCATCAGCGGAACAAGACGCCGCAGATCGGCGGGGATGACTGCTTCCTCGCTTTCCCAGGATGTGTTGATGAGAATGAGAAACGCCTCTTCTTTCCAGCGCCGTTCAAAGGCAAGAACGCCGGGGTTGCCGGAAAAAAGCCAGAGCGTGCGTCCCCGGCTGAATGCCGGAGAAGACCGGCGCAGCGAGGAGGCGAGACTCAGAAGTTTCATGCGCGCTCTTGCCTGTTCCGTCTCCGCATCTTCCCAGTGAATGCCGAGCGGATACTTGCCGATGATGCTGTGCCTCCTGCGGTCGGCGATTTCCTGTCCGCAGTAGAGAAAGGGGATGCCGTCAATGGTCATGCAGTAGACCAGAGCGGCGTTTGCGCGTTCGAAACTGTAACGGGCTTCGGCGCGGTTTTCAAAATCGTCGTTGGCAATGTCGTGGTTGTCGATGAACCGGATGTAGCGGGCCCCGAGCGGTTGTGAGGAATTGTAGATCAGACGTTGCCGGACGAAGGAGGCGGCAGAATTCTCCTCTTCGCTGAAAAGGGAGTCAACGGTTGTGAAGGTCAGATAGTTGACGTCGAATGCGGAAAGCTGATCTTCCGGTTTCGTTCCCTCGGAGAGCATTCCGATGTCTGGACGGAGACGTTCGAGCCTGTGTCTGGCTTCCTCCCAGAAGCTGAGGATGACATTTCCGGAAACATCGATACGGTACCCGTCAACATCAAATTCGCGGACGAAGAATTCCATATTGCTCCAGAGATGCTCCCGGAGTCCGGCATTTTCAAAGTTCAGTACCGGAAAAGACCATTGTCCGGTATAGAAGGAGCCGTCGGGGTTGCGGCGGACCCAGTCGGGATGTTCTTTCAGAAAGAGTGCGCCGGGCCCGCAATGGTAGTAGGCAAGATCAAGCATGACGCGCAGCCCGAGACTGTGCGCTTCCGCAACGAATTCGCGGAGGTCGTTTTCCGTTCCGTATTCGGAGTCGATGCGGAAATAATCTGCTGCGCGGTAAGGGTTGCGCGGATTTTCCGTCCCGCTGGTCTTCTGGCGTTCGCTCCAGTACTTGCGATCCATGTCGCCGTCGGATTTGTAAACCGGCATGAGGTAGACGATGGTAGCTCCACATGAGCGGACGTGTTCAAGTTTTGTTTTTGCCGCATTCAAAGTTCCCTCAGGTGTGAATGCCCTGAGGTTTATTTGATAGATTATTCCGTTTTCGAGCCATTCCGGGGCTGGTCTTGCTTTGCTGTGATTCATGATGAGTTTTCCTTGTTTGGTTTGTCGTTGGTCAGAAAATACTTGTTCTTCGATTGAAAAACAAGAGGGGTGCATGTATATTGAATATGGAAAATTGAAAAAATAAATATGGAAAACAAACCATGAAAGAAAATGTCCGCATCCGTGAGAGTTATGGGGCGGAACCGGAGTATCACCGTCTGCTCTGCTGGAATGATGAGCGGAGGTTCCGGCTGCCGTATTATCTTTTCGCCTGGGAGGAATTCAAGCGCGGAAGCCGTTACAGCTACGAGGAGAGCTCGTGCCGTTTCGCCGTGCTGAGCCTTCTGCTTGAAGGGGTGAACCGGTATCGGGTCAACGGACGCGACTATGTGCTTGCTGCTCCTGCCATGATTGTGATACCTCCGTACTCATCGTATCGTTTCAGTTCCCGTGGAGAGTTCTATCATAAGCTGACGGTTGAGCTGAAGGGCCGGGCCGTGCTTCCGTTTCTGGAATATGGGGGATTGGGCGAGGCGCAGGTCATACAGTGTGCGGATCGCGCGGATTGCCTGACCATCTGTTTCCGCAGAATTGAGAAGCTGCTCGAAAATGAAAGTGAGCATTTTTCAGACATTGCAGGAGCCGTTTCTGCTTTGATTGCCGAGGTGATTTCTCTTTTTCCGGCAGATGAAATCAGCGGTTGCGGGGGCGCTGTGGAAAAGGCACGTGCGCTTCTGGAGCAGAATCTGGATCGGATGATCCGGATTACGGAGCTTGCGCGGGCATGCGGGATGCATCCGGTTGCGCTTGCACGGAAATTCCGCCGTCAATACGGGATGACGCTGGCGGAGTTCCGCTGTTTATGCCGGATGAACGAGGCGGAAAAACTTCTGGGCGATTCCGGTGTTCAGATGAAGGAAATCGCATTCCGGCTTGGATACTGCAACCCGTATTACTTCTCTTCGGAGTTCCGTCGCTACTCCGGAATGAGTCCCTCGGAGTGGAGAAGGAGAAGGGCTGCCGGAAAAACAGAGGAAGGGAATTGAGCCTGTGTCCGCTCAAAAATCATACATCTTGTTTTTTTTATGTTCTTTTTTTGAAAAAACGCTTGAATTTTCGGAAAGAGAGGATATACTTCTAATAGTAATTCCTAAAAACTTTTTATTGGAGAAACGGAACGATGAAATTAAGCAACACCAATCAGCGACGGGTGATCATGGAAGAGCTCCGGAAGCTGAAATGTCATCCGACCGCGGACGAACTTTACGGCATCGTCAAGCAGCGCCTGCCGAAGATCAGCCTCGCAACCGTGTACCGGAATCTTGGTCTTTTAGCCGATGCGGGCGAAATACGGCGGATAGAACTGGCCGGACGCCAGAACCGTTACGACGGCGACACATCCATTCATTATCATCTGCGCTGCCGGAAATGCGGAGCGGTCGAGGATCTGCAAATGGAAAATCCCGAAACCCTCAACCGCGACTTGACGAAGGTACTTACAGGGCGCATCTCCAACGTCAAAGTCGAATTTGACGGCTACTGCGTCGACTGCTACCGGGAGTTGCTCAACAACTGAACCACCGCGGCTTTCCCCCCGGCCGCAAAAATAAAAACACAAAACTGAAGGAGATGAGAAATGAAAAAACATTCCATCCTCAAGTGCGCCGGGTGCGGAGCGGTCGTCGAAGTCCTCGATGAATGCTCCTGCGGAGAGAACTGTACATTCACATGCTGCGGAAAAGAGATGACTCTTATGGAGCCGAAGACCGCGGACACGGCAAAGGAGAAACATGTTCCTGTGCCTTCCGCTCAGCCTTCCGGCGAAACGAAAGTTGTCGTCGGCTCCACGCTTCACCCGATGCTGCCGGAACATCACATCGAGTGGATCGAGATCATCGACGGTCCGCATACGGAGCGTCAATACCTCGCGCCGGGCGGCGCGCCGGAAGCGCTCTTTCAACTGAAACTCAAACCCGGAGTCGTGGTTCGCGAATACTGCAATATTCACGGACTCTGGGAGGTTAAAATCTAAACAACAGGCTGGGAAAACATGTCATTCAAAGCTGTAAAAATCACCGACAAGGTCTGGTGGGTCGGAGCGATCGACTGGAACCTCAAGGAATTTCACGGGTATCACACGCACCGCGGAACAACCTACAACGCATATCTCGTGCTCGGCGAAAAGCCGACGCTGATCGACACCGTCAAGGCGCCGTTCAAAAAGGAGATGTACGCCCGCATTGCGTCCGTGATCGACCCGTCGGAAATCAAGGTCATCGTTTCGAACCATGCGGAGCCGGATCACTCCGGCGCGCTCCCGGAAGTGATCGACGACCTCAAACCCGAAGTCGTCTACGCCTCCGCAACGGGCGTCCGCATTCTTGATGCGCAATTCCATATCGGCGACCGTCTGACTCCGGTCAAGACGGGTGACAGCATTGATCTCGGCGGACTGACTCTTTCGTTTGTCGAAACGAAGATGCTTCACTGGCCGGACAGCATGTTCTCCTATCTGAAAGAAGAAAAACTGCTCTTTTCGCAGGACGCGTTCGGAATGCATCTGGCAACCGACCGCATGTTCGTCGATGAGAACCCGTGGGATGTGGTTGAGCTTGAAATGCGCAAATATTATGCTAACATTCTTCTGCTCTATTCGCCCCAGGTTCTTAAACTGCTGGAGGTTTTCCCGTCGCTGAACCTTGATGTTCAGTACATTGCGACCGACCACGGTCCGGTCTGGCGCGGTGCCGACATTGCGAAGCCGCTCGCGCTCTACCGCGAGTTTGCGGAGCAGAAGCCTGAACCGCGCGCCGTTGTCGTTTACGACACGATGTGGGGGGCAACCGACAGAATGGGACGTTCCATTGCCGACGGTATCCGTTCCACCGGAGCGGGCGTGACGGTTTGCGGAATGCACACGAAATTCCGCAGCGACGTCGCGACTGCCGTCATGGGCGCTGGCGCTCTGGTCGTGGGCTCTCCGACCCTCAACAACATGCTCTATCCGTCCATTGCGGATGTGCTGTGCTATCTGAAGGGGCTGCGCCCGAAGAATCTGATCGGCGCGTCGTTCGGTTCGTTCGGCTGGAGCGGAGAGGCACCGGCGCAGGCGGCGGAAATGCTGAAAGCCATGAATGCGGAACTCGCGGAAGAGCCGCTCAAACTGAAATTCGCCTCGTCCGAAGAGGATTTCCGGAAATGTTTTGACTTTGGCGTCAGAATCGGAAACATGCTTCTCGAACGGGCAAAGAAATAACACCAGGAGGTAATACTATGGACAAGTACGTTTGCAATGTGTGCGGGTATGTTTATGACCCGGAAGTCGGCGATCCGGACAACGGAATCGCTCCCGGAACTCCCTTCGATCAGCTCCCGGACAGCTGGGTCTGCCCGGAGTGCGGAGTCGGCAAGGATGAGTTCTCCAAGCAGTAATCTGCGGGGAATCAATGCACAGAAGCCGCTCGGGGTTCGCCTCGGGCGGCTTTATTCTGTCTATTCCGATCCCCGCTGGATTTCTCCCGATCCGCTGGAACTGGTTCTTCCGTTCCGGGCAGTTGCCGACCGCGAAATCGCCGCGCTCGCGGCTTCGGCGCTCGCATACGGCCGCGTCGCGCAGATCCTGAAGAGCCTGCATGCCGTTTTCGGTGTGATGGGCGGAGCGCCGGCGGATTATATCCGGAATGGTTCGGAAGAGCAGTTCCGCCGCGATTTTCATGGATTCAAGCACCGGTTTCATACCGGAGAGGATCTTGCGCTTCTGTTCGCGGGCATCCGCGATGCGCTGGAGCGCTGGGGATCGCTGGAGGCATGCTTTGCCGCGGGATTCGATGCCGCGTGTCACAAGACCGTTCTTCCTGCCGCGGAACGCTTTTGCGGAGTGCTTTGTCATCGTTTTCCCGGCGGGGAATCGACTTTGCTTCCGTCGCCGTCGCGCGGGAGTGCGTGCAAGCGTCTGAATCTGATGCTCCGCTGGCTGGTGCGGCATGACGCCGTGGATCCCGGCGGCTGGACGCGGATTCCGGCGTCGCATCTGGTGATTCCGCTGGATACGCACATGCACCGGATCGCGCGGGATCTGGGGCTGACGTCGCGGAAAGCGGCGGATTTGCGGACTGCTCTGGAGGTTACACGGGCGTTCCGCACGATGTTTCCGGAGGATCCGGTCAAGCTCGATTTTGTTCTTACGCGGTTCGGAATCAACCCCGAATTCGGCGAAAATCCGCTGGAAAAGTGCTGAAAAGGCGAAAAAAATGAATTTTTTTGCTGTTTTTTTCAGTTTTTCATTTGCATTTGAATTGAACTCATGATACAGTTATGCCGTAAGCACAAATTCGTGCTTGAACAGATAACCCATAACAAGGGAGACCAGGCAATGGAGTTTTACAACGTCAAGAAGAGAACGAAAGTTGAAATCGCCGAAAAGAAATGCGAAAAGGTTGTCTACAAGAGAGAGACCGCTAAAGGCGTGCAGGAACGCTATGCCGTCAAAGCCGTCGATGATGACGGAACCCATCTGACGAAGTTCGTCAGCAAGGATGCCTACGGCAAGCTGAAATGCCCGGTCGCGAAGTAATTTTCGTTCCGAGTTTTGCCCCGTTCCAAGTGAACGGGGTTATTTTTTTTCTGAAAAGAGGTTTTTATGGCAGACATTCGCTGGATTGATTTCCGTTCCATCGGCATAGAGGGGCAGGCATGGCAGGATATGCCGCATGAATCCGTCTACGACAGATTCCCTGCAGAATTCAAAGGCAGACTTGCGGAAGGCGTCTGGGGAAATTCTCATTCCACAACCGGAATGTGCATCTCGTTTATCACCGATTCCCCCGTCATTTATATCCGCAGGGAATTTGCGGAAGCTCAGCTGGAAGAACACAATTTCAACAACTGTTCGTTCAGCGGATTCGATCTTTACGCGGAGGACCGTCCGGGCAAGTTCCGCTGGGTCGCCACCACCTCGCACCGGCACGGAAACGATTCGGAATATCCGCTGACGCTGGATCCGATCCGCGGCAGACACCGCTACCGTCTTTATCTTCCCTGCCGCAACCAGCTGCTGAAGGCGGAGCTCGGAATTGCTCCGGACGCCATGTTCGAGGCCGTCGCGCCGCGTCCGGAAACGGAAGCTCTGGTTTATTACGGTTCGTCAATTGTGCATGGAGCCTATTCTTCGCATGCCGGACTCTGTCATCCCGCGTGGCTGGCGCGGAAACTGAATATTCCGAGTTACAATTTCGGATTTTCCGGAGCTGCGCGCATGGAGCTGGAACTTGCGGAGATTTTTGCCACTCTGAATCCCGCTGTGTACATTATCGACGCTATGCCGAATATGTGTCTTGACCAGATCCGTACGAATGCGAAGCCGTTCCTGAAGCGTCTCCGCGAGCTGCGTCCCCACACACCGATTCTGCTGATGGAAGACGCCCCGAAGACGAACGGCTGGTTTTTCCGCGAGAAGCTGGAGGACAACCGCCGCCGCTGGAATGCGATGCGCAAGGTTTACCGCGAACTCTGTGAAGAGGGAGAGCACCGCATGGCGTATCTGAAAGGCAACACGCTTTTCGGCACGGACAATGAAGCCGCGATTGATGGCGTCCATCCGAGTGATCTTGGCTACGTCCGCATGGTCGAGCAGATTCTCCCTGTCCTGAAGAAACTGCTGAAATCCCGCGGCTGATTCCGTCAGAGCGCCGCTTGAAAACCTTCCGGCGGCGTGCTACATTATCCGCGAGGTGAGAAATGAGACTTGAACTGACATCCAGCGTTTACTCTTTTGAAAAACTGCGGAAGGGAAATTTCCTGTACGCGGACAAGACGGAATTTATCTGGAAGATGATTGAGCCGTACAGCGCGATGTTTTTCCTTGCGCGTCCGCGGCGGTTTGGAAAATCTCTGACCGTTTCCACCTTGAAAGCCGTTTTTGAGGGACGGCGGGAGTTGTTTGAGGGGCTGGCCATCAGCCGCAAACCGTATGACTGGAAGAAATATCCGGTTCTGCATCTGGATATGGGCAACTGTGATGCACATACTCCGGAGGATCTCCGCGGATATCTTGAAAACCTGATGAAGAATCTGGCGGAAATCAATCATGTTGAAATTCGGATTGACCGCCGCCAGCTTGCCGCTTCATTTGCATCGCTGATCCGGAAGGTTGCTGAGAAAGAGCACGCCGTCATTTTACTGGATGAGTACGATAAGCCGATTCTGGAAAATATATCCAGTCCGCAGACAGAAGAGATCCGGACTGTGCTGGCTGATTTCTATTCGTCTATCAAAACGGAGAGCGAGCATCTGCGTTTCGTATTTGTGACGGGTGTTTCAAAGTTCTGTCAGGTTTCGCTGTTCTCCAAATTGAACAATCTGACGGATATTACGATGGATTCCCGGTTCGCAACGATGTTCGGCTATACGCAGGCTGAGCTCGAAAATTATTTTGAAGACCGGATTCATGAAGTCGCCGCTGCGCGGCATATGCCGGAATCTCAGCTCAAGCGGAAACTGAAGGAGTGGTATGACGGCTTCTGCTTTGCCGCGAATGCGGAGAGCGTTTACAATCCGGTTTCCATTGCGCGTTTCTTTGAGCGCGGCGGCGAATTTGACAACTACTGGTTTTCCACCGGAACGCCCTCGTTTCTGATGGAGCTGGCGAAAAAAACGGATTTCGATTTTGAGCGCGTATTTGATTCCCCTGTTTCTGCCGATGCGTTCTCCGCGTATGAAATTGATAAGATCGATCCGCTGGTTCTTCTTGTGCAGACAGGTTATCTGACGATAAAAAGTTCGGAGGAAGATTTCGGAATGCGGCTGTACAAGCTCGGTTTTCCGAATCAGGAAGTCGCATTCTCGTTCAAAACATATCTGCTGAACGCATATACTCCGTACACTTCTGAGCAGATCAATTTCAGTGTCATGAGCCTGGCGCGTTCCATCCGGTCGGGCGATGTGGATGCTTTTATGAACGTCTGGAAGGCGTGGATGGCAAAGATTCCGTATGATATTCAGTTGCGGCATGAAAAGTATTACCAGACGATTTTCTATATGATGTTCATGTCCCTGCAGGGAATCATCAATGAGGCGGAATGCCGGACGAACAGCGGACGCATTGATGCGGTCGTCGGTTGCGGGGAGTGGCTTTATATTGTTGAATTCAAACTTGATAAATCGCCGGAAGTTGCGCTGGAGCAGATTCGAAAGAATGAATATTCGGCTCGTTTCCGGGATTGCGGCAAGCGTATTGTGCTGATCGGGGCGAACGTGGATTTTGAGAATCGGACGCTGACGGGGTGGAAGCACGAAGAAGTGTAATTTTTTTCTGAAATCCATGCTTTCCGTGTTGAATTTGCTGGGAAAAAAAGTATATTCCCCTGCAGGAGAAAATTTTTAACAAGGAGTCGGATTTCAAATGAACGCTTCGGAAGTAACCCCGCAGAGCAGGGTCTGGCTGGAAATCAATCTCGATACGATTGAACGGAATTTCAAACACATTCAGGAGGCTGTCAAACCGCTTCAGGTGCTCGCAGTGCTCAAGGCGAACGCGTATGGACTCGGGGTCGAGAAAATCGCAGAACGGCTCGACCGCGCAGGCGCGGCGGGATTCTGCGTTGCGGAACTGAAAGAGGCTCTGCCGCTCGTCAAATTCGGAAAACCCGTTCAGATTCTCGGCGCTGTGCTGGATTATGAAATCGCTCCGGCCGTGGCAAACCATGTCATTCTCGGCATTACCGATGTGAACATTGCGCGGAAAATCAGCGCGGAATCCGTCCGGCAGAACGTCCGCACAGAAGTTCAGCTCAAAGTCGATACCGGAATGGGGCGTCTCGGCATACTCGAAGATGACGTTCTGTCCGTCGCAAAAGAGGTCGTGAAGCTCCCGAACCTCGATCTCAAGGGGATTTACACGCATTTCCCGATCGCTTATCATGGCGCAGACCGCTACAGCTTTACGCAGACCGCACGTTTCCTTTCCATCATTGAGAAGCTCGCAAAGCACGGAATCAATCTTGAAAAACGTCATATTGCAAACAGCGACGCCATCAACAACTGTCCGTTTGCAACCGTTCCTCCGTTTACACATGTCCGTGCGGGAATCAACCTGCACGGATCGTTTGACACCGAGGGGCAGCGCGCGCTGAAGCTGGAACCGGTTCTTTCGCTCAAAACGTATCTCGCAGCCGTGCGGATGCTGCCCGCCGGACACACCATCGGCTACGGCTGCACCTGCAAGCTCTTTGAAGACACCCGCGTCGGAACCATCGCGGCGGGGTATGCGGACGGACTGCCGCTGAACCTTTCCAACCGCGGTTATGTGATTGTCAAAGGACGTCTCTGCCCGATTCTCGGACGCCTTTCCATGGATTACACAACGATCTCCCTGAACAGTTTCAAAGAGGGGGAGATTGAGCCGGGCGAAATCGTCACCTGCATCGGCGGCGAAGACCCGAACCGGATCACCGTGGAAGACTGGGCGCAGATCAAGGGGACACATTCCTACGATGTAATCTGTTCGTTCGGAACCCGCGTGGAGCGGGTGTTCGTCACCGATAAATGAAGGATTCCCGGATGAAAAAGTTCTTTCACACCGTTCTTGCCGCCTCTGCGCTTGCCCTGCTTCCGGCGTGTATTAACATTCAGTATGACGGCATTTCCGCGGAGCCGCTTTCCGAATCGGAGCCGGTCGGACTCTATTTTTCCGCCGATCAGATTCCTGTGAAAACGTATGATGTGCTCGGCGAGGCAACGGCGACGGCTGGCGAGGCGTATTCCGCAACGGAGGTCGAGTCGAAATTACGCTCTTTCGCCCGGAAGCACGGGGCGAACGCCGTGCTGATTGTGGATATCAAGCGCACTGTGGCGGGAAAGGCGCGTCCGGATCAGATCAGAAATCAGAACGGCGGCGCATGGACTCCGGACGACTCCTCCGGCAGCTCCTTCCGGCATTTCCGCGAGGATATGCTGGATTACAGCAAGACGGAAGGGCCGGAGAAGCCTGTTTACGATATTCTCATCAAGGCGAAATTGCTCCGTCTTCCGGCGGAGTGAGGCTTTTCAGCCGCGGAGCTCCAGCACAATATTTTCTCCGCGGAGAGTTTTCCTGCGCAGAACCGTTCCGTTTTCGACCATGATTTCTCCGGAAAACGCATCAGCCCATGTTCCAGGCAAGGGAAAACGGAGTTCCAGTGTGCCGTTCCATTTGCAGTGGACGGCAACCCAGTTTTTTGTCTGCATGATCTGATCACCGCGCGGAGACCAGATATGCACGCCTGCCTCCTGAGCGAATTGTGTCAGGAAGGCCGAGGGCAGGTTCGGTGTGGCGCTCCAGATGGAGGTCCATTCCGGAAAACGCCTGCGCATGAGAGTAGCTCCGTCGGACCCCGCGCGGAACGGAACGAAGGTTCCTTCGACTGCATAGGCGAGGGACTCCGCATCCGGATCCGCTCCGTAAAGGTTCGGGTTGATGCTGCGCGCAGTTCCGAAACTGATCCGTTTCCCGTCGAGTATCGCTTCCGAAATTCTGGAGTTCCTGTTGTCTCTGCGGACAAGATGCATTCCCGTCAGCTCACAGCAGGAATCCGGATCGTTTTTGCCGTTCCGGACGATTCCCGGCGCATGAAACCAGAGAACGGTTCTTCCGTTTCGTTTCAGTTTTGATTTCAGTTCTTCCCGCAGGACATCATCGACGATATGCGCGTTGAGAATCAGAACGAACTTGTAGTGTTCGAGGAATTTATCCGTCATTATGGTCAGGTCTTCCAGACGGAATGTATCGAAAGAGGCTCCGATTGCAGCAATTTCATTGAGTTGCTGCTCGATGAGGCCGCCGGAGAGAAAATGAAACGATTTCGACGCCGCCAGCGAGTCCGTTGAAATGAAAACGGCGATTTCTGCTGTGCTCGTTTTGTCCGCCAGATGCCGTTCGGCAAAAGCCGTGAGCCTGCTGATACTCTGCATGATGCGGCTGTCATGGTACGAGCCTTCTCCGAATAGATCCATGAACCACTGTGTTCCGCCGCTGCGCCAGACGTCGAGGAATCCTCGCTCGATCATGGAAAGCGACTGATCTGTTGTGGCGGGCATGATGTTGTGTGCCGTATTTGAGAGGTGGGTTTCCGTATCATCTTCCGCAAAGTAGAGCTTTCCTGCGAGCAGAACGCTTGAAGGCAGAAGCTGAGCGGTCGAGACTCCGCCCGGCTGGCGTGCGGAGTAACCGACAGGGGCAGACAGAAAATCCAGACTTTTGCAGTTCAGCACAATTTCGTGTGCATCATGTCCGTTCGCATAATGCGAAACGAGGTTTGCAGGCAGGTTCACATATCCGTAGAATGCTCCGAAAATCTTTTCGGAACCGAGTTCCGTCAGTTTTTCTTTTACGGCTTCCGCCTGGCGTACCACGAGTCCCGCCATGTATTCGGACTGACAGCGGAGAAAATCCGTTTGCTGCTGATCGCATTCCGGATTCCACAGAGCGGAAACGGAAGGCTGGAATGCCGAGAATTTTTCCGGAGCGGGAAGCTCCGCAGTCTCAAAGGATGCTTCGGGAGCGTTCCATGCCCGGCGGAGTATATCCGCATCCGTGTATTTCCTGTGCAGAAAATCGCGGAAAATCCGGATCATTGCCGGATTGTAGTCGGCAACTTTCGGTCCCCAGTGCCAGACGTGTTCCGCGCAGTGTCCGAATCCGGAATGATAGCCGGCAATGTGTTCGCCCCAGCGTTTTTCGCAGTATTCAAGACTTTGCTTCAGCGCGGCAAGTGCTTCGCGGATCCACTCTTCCGAGGCGAGAGAAACCATATATTCATCCTCGAAACACCGTTTTTCGAGATCATAAGTTCTCATCAGCGAACCGGGATGGCGCTTTTTCCATTCCTCGGAAGCTTGGAGCCGGAAACGCGGAATGACGAGTGCGTCCGGAGCTCCGTTCAGAATCTGCCGCATCATAGAATCAATGTATTCCGGCGACATGGTCCGGAATACGGCGCCGGGTGCGTCATGCACGGGGGCGCCGTCTTGCAGATCAATGTTGCCGATAAAGGAAAACAGACGGATGCCGGACTGCCGGAAAGCACGAACGTCTCCGGCAGTCATGTTGCGGTTCCAGTGCATAAGCCCGGTTTCCGGGCGTCCGTTGATATGGAGCGCCGGAACTCCGGCAAAACAGCGGACTGCTGTGTGTAATACGCTCATGGAACAGCTTACTCCTCGGCGGTGACAGCCAGAACAATCGGAACCGAGCGTTCGGCTGAAATAATGTCGATGCTTGCAAGAACCGCAAATCCGCGCTGGTCGACATCCTGGTTGGTGACGCCGAGTTTTCTGACATCGTTTTCCCAGACAAAGATGTATCCGCCGACGCCTTCGCCCCACTGACCGGGATGCTCTGCGGGGTAGACATTTCCGGTCCGCGCGGCGGAGACTTCGTTGAGACCCTTTCCACCCGGAACGATTTTCCACTCTCCTGAGTGGATTCCGGCGTAGACATCAAGTTCGCGTACCTGACCGTCTGCAAAATTGAGACGGTAGGTCATGACTTTCCCGTTGTCTGCATTGTAACAGTAGCCGTGCAGGAAGAAAAGACGGCGGACGACTTTGTTCACGGGGATTCCGCGTACGCTTGCGGGCAGGTCTTTCTGGTGGCGTCCCTTGAGCATGATGATGGCGCGGCCTCCGTTTGTCTCCGGATTGACATAGTTGAACGGAACACCGCGGATGATGTCTCTCTGCGGGAATTTCCAGAATTCTTTGCGGACCATGTTTGCCGGCGAATCCGAGAATCCGCGGTTGCAGAACGGCGCGAGATCGATGCTTGAAGTCATGCCGGTTTTGAAGACTTCCGGCAGCGAGTTCGTCAATTTACGGGAGCCGGGAGCCGGCATTTTGGCGAGCTTCAGCGCAGGTCCCGCGTTTTCTTCTTTCGGGAACGGGTAGTCCTCAACGCGGAACGGGGGGAGTGTGAGAACCACTTCGCTGTTTCCTTCCGCAACCGGAATTTCATACGCACATTCCCACTGCCCGCGTTCCGGCTGAATCTCCTTGCCGTTCAGCAGAACGGATTCGGGCCTGATCATGGAAACAACGGTCAGCGTGTCCGGCCGTTCCGAGCTGAGCGAAATCCGGGCGACACGTTTGTCTCGGTTCCAGGTTCCGGCAACGAGACGGGCGCGTCCGAAGTCGCCGATCCAGACCGGATCGTTCTGTCCGATGATGTGCGGAAGCACGTTGGTTCGGAGGTTGTGTTCATGCATGGAAAGGTTGTGATAGAGTTTTGCCCAGCTGTTTTTATCCATCTTCATGAAAGGCTTGTCCGCCGTGTAGCCGAACGGGAAAGTCTGACGGTAAAGCTGACGGACTTTTGCTCGGTCGCGGGTGGAGAATGCAAGGAATTTGATATAGTTCCAGGCGTTGATGCTGCGCTCGGATCTTCCGTGGTACATGTAATTGTGATCGTTCCATTCCGGAAGGTCGCGGGAGAATGTGCCGAGCCATTTTTCCGCATCGGCGAAGCAGAAGCGGAGGAGCGTTCCGTAGAACGGGTAGTCGTTTGTGCAGCCGACGGTCTGTAACGGCGCGTTCCATGCATCCTTTGTATACGGTTTCCAGGGAGCTGTGCGGAATCCGCTCTGGAAGACTCCGAGCTGTCCGAGAGCCGCTTTCGGCGACTGCGCCTCCGGAGTGTTTTTGACATGTGCATTGTAGACAATCACATTCGGACTGATGAAGTTGATGGTTGTCGCGTTCTGTTTCGACGCAATGTAAAGTGCGTGGGCGGCAAGATCAGGTTCGTTCATCGCTTTTGCCATGCGGTACATCAGGGAAGAACAGCGGAAGCCGTCGCCGTACATGTCTCCGTAGAGAATGATTCCGCTTGAGAGCGTGTTCATGCCGGGAGCCTGCCAGGTCTGGTTGAAATCAACCGCCGTGTAGAATTCTTTCAGCCGTTCCCAGTGACGTTCGGCGAGACGCCAGTCGTGGAAGAACAGAGCGCGTCCGTATGCGGCAAACATGGAAAGCTGGTTGAACAGCGTCATATCGCCGACGATGCCCTCTGCACCCTGGTTGTTTCCGCGCCATCCGCCGAGAAATGCGGAGCGTCCGGTGACGGGGTCGATGCGGATTTCCGGGGTGCGTATCCGCGGGTTCAGTTCACGTCCGCCATTGACGCTCATTTCACCGCTGATTGCCATGTCAAGCAGAAGCGGCTGACGCGGCTGATCAAGCAGATCTTTCGCTTCGGCGTTCAGGAGGCAGTAACCGGCAAGTTTATTGAGGATGTTGCCGGAGTTGTAGTCGCGGATGAACGCCGAGCGGATGTCATCGCCCTTTTGCGCAAGAACGGTCTGATTGAGTTCATTGATCAGTTCTTCCTCTCCGGAAACCGGCTTGAGCACGATGCGTTCCAGAAGGTCGGGAACGGGGAGCGTGTAGCTGACAGTATCGCCCTGGACGGTCCGGTAGAACCCGAAGCGTGTCGCCATGAGCATTTGGGAAGGCTGATCCGGACGGATACGGCTGTTCAGGGTGTAGGCGACGGGGAACGGGGTGTATGCGGGCACGGAAGCGGGCCAGTCGCCTTTGTTCAGAACTTCCGCTTTGCGGATTCTGTTCCAGATGCGCAGGGAGCCGTCTTTCCCGAACGCATAGAACTCATCCATATCGAGCGGGAAATACTTCAGATGCCTTGCCGTATTCCGGCACTGGGCGAGAACGTCGGCGGGGAGTGTTTTCCATCCGGACCCGAATTCCGGCGTTTTCGCCTCCGCTCCGTAAAGCGTTGCGACGGCGAATCTGCCGACCTGCGGAGCACGCTGAATGCGCAGTCCGTTTCCGTTCCATTCGAGGCTTCCCGGCTTGTTTTCGAAGCAGACGAGCACGGGAAGTTTCGGAGACTTGTTTTCGCGCCAGAGCAGAAGCAGCCAGTTTTCGGTCATTTTGCCGGAGGGCACCTGATTCCCGCGCTCGAAAATTCTGACTTCCCCGTCAAACACGCCGGCAACGGCGTCCGGGGCAAGCGGAGTGCCGACGGAACTTTCGATAACGCTGACCTTGTCGGTGTGTGCGTTGAAGAGGATGCCCGGCGCGATGGCGCTCCACCAGACATCAATGTCGATCTCCCTGCCGGAGCGGTCGCGGTAGATGTTTTTCCGTTTCGCATAGGTCCAGGAGCCTTCGCCGAGTTCATAGCGGCTGAAGGTGCATTCATCGGCATCGAAGGAGACTTCCCAGTCGAATTTCGCGTTTTTGAACGGCAGAAAATCGTCTTTTATGCTGCGGTACAGACTTCCGCCGCGGACGTTTGTGTTCAGGAGCGGCTGCCAGCTTCCGCCGAATCCGAAATTTCCCGTGCTGAGGAAACTGGTTCCGGGGCGGACTGCCGGGGCGGTTCCGTCATCCGCATAAACCCGGGCGCGGATTTTCGCAAGTTCGTTCACCGTCTGTTTTTCCAGCTGTGCGCAGCTGCTGTATTTTTTTGCGTTGAACATGTTGCGCCACTGTTCAAGTTTCTGCCGCACGGCGTAATCCCTGACCGGGATATGTGTGCCGCCGAGACTTTCACGGAATGCGGCTGTCCGTTTGAGCGCTTCAAGTTCGTTTTCAAGCGTGATGATGCGTGCACCGAGACGGAAGCGTTCCTCAATGACGCTTTTATAAAAGGAGAAAGCCTGGTCAAAGACGGCGTCGGACGGGAGAGTCTGGACCTTCGGCGCATTGGCGCGGATGGTGTTGATCCGGCCGATTTCGAATTCGCAGTCGGCATCAAGTCCGGCTTTTGCCAGAACCGCCGCGGAACGGCGCCAGTCCTTGATGCTTTCCTTGATTTCGGATTCATAATCTTTTGCGCGCTTCTTCGTATACCATCCGATATTCGGCGTGTACGGCTGACCGTTGCTCCGGACGGAGAGCTGAAGCATGATCCGTTCGTATGCTTCGAGTTCCTGCCGGACCTGTTCCGGGGAGAGCTTTGAGAATTCCTGCACGGCATCGGGAAAGTGGCGGTCGATTCCGGAAAGGAATCGGGGAACGTGTCTGCGTTCCAGTACCTGCTGTCCCAGTTCAATTGTTTTTTCAAATTTACGGTTTTCCTCCGTGAGACCGGCAAACAGAAGCGGTGCTGCTGCGCAGAGGATCAGGGAAAGTGAAAATTTCATGATCAGCGTCCTCCCATGAAATACTGTTTGTTGAGGGTTATGACTCCGGTATGCATACGGTGACTGGCAACGTGTCCGTCTTTGTAGAGATAGTTTCCGCGGAGTCCGCCCGAATGAATGTTTCCGCTTGCATATTCGTCGTTGTCGGCGAGAGTTTCGCTCCAGCAGTAGATGAGACTTCTACTTCTGGTTACCTGGCGGGCCATGATGCCCGTGGTATCGGTATAGCGCATTTCACCGGCGATGACGCGTCCCTTGATGTTGTAGAGCTTGCGTCCGCGCGGTTCTCCCCCGGCGTTGTTTTGAGCCGGGATGTTGAGCCCCCATGCGTATGCCTGATGCGCAACTCCGTCATCGCTGCAGTTGGTCGGTACATAGTTCGTTGTGAAGATCGTGGAAACGGCTCCGGTAAAGGGCTCGCGCAGCTTGGTTGCCGCAGTCGGGCAGACGAAGACGGATTTCGCCGTGTGGAGGTAGCGGTTTACCGTATACTTCGGATAGTGTGCATACTCACCGGTGGCACCGGCAGTCGACTGTTTCACCGCGTACGGGGATTTTACGTATTCCATGATGGAGTCGGTGAAACTGATGTCGTTCGTCTGCCGCAGATTCGGGAGGTAGTCGTTGTTGTCGACCGTGTACATCATCAGTCCTGTTCCGGTCTGCTTCAGATTTGCGGAACAGGTGATCGCCTGAGCCTTTTCTCTTGCCGCGTTCAGTGCGGGGAGAAGCATGGCGGCGAGGATGGCGATGATAGAAATTACAACGAGGAGTTCTACAAGGGTGAAACCTGCGGATTTCATCCCCACCGTTTCCCCGGCTGATCGGATTTGTGGACGTTTCATGCCTTCAATCCTTCCGGCGGTTTACCAGGCTGCATTTTTGGACATGAACGAAACGGTCACGGGGACACCCGCTTTGACATTGAAACTCTGACAGAAGTTTCTTTCGTAAGAGGCTGTCATGTAGTATTCGCCGTCGGCGGCATTGCCTTTCATGAGACCGCTCTGGGTGTTCCAGCCGGGAATCCAGCCGTGCGCGGGGACGGTTTCTTCAAAACTGCCGTTTCTGACTGTGATGTTTTGGGCTTCAAACTTGTCATAGGCGGAGACAAACGGGGTTTCGCCTTTTTTGTGGTATTTGCTCATTACCAACATGGTTACAATGCCGTCTTCCGCCGGAACAAAGGTGAAGGAATAGGGTTTCCATTCATCGAATGTTTCGCAGCGGAGTTCGAATCTCTGCTTCTGTTTTTCCTTGTACCAGGGAGAGTCTATGACGATGAAGTTTGCGGGAGATGTTTTTTTGATTTCCAGATTGACACCGCTCTTCATGGAGTCGAGGTCGATGCGGAGTTCTCCTGCGGCGAGCATTCCGGCGCAGAGCGCGAGGGCGAATGAAAGCGTTTTTTTCATTTTCCGGTCCTTTCCTGTTTGTGTTTGTTTTAATTATATCATAAAATCAATATTTTGTCAATAGCTTTTCGCAGGAGATGTGTGTATGAAAACGACAAGATGTATTACAAAATAAACATTTTGAGCGTAGAACGTTTTTGCCGGTGAAAGTGTTTTTTTCATCGGCAAATTTGCATATCCGGCAAATCGGGATATTGTATGGAAAACGGCTTCCGGATGTGCAGAGAGACTGAGCGGCGGAGGCGGAAAGGGGCGTCATGATGGAAAAACGGGGTTTTCATGCGGAATCTTCCGCGGATTACCGGGAAAAAGAGCTTTTTCACGTCCGCCGGCTGATCCAGCTGCATCTCAATATGGATCTTCCGCTTTATCCGTTCTGCTTTGAAGATCAGATACGGACGGGTGATGCGTGGTATGATTCACCGGGCAGAAGTTTCCTGATGCTCATTGCGGTTGAAGACGGCAGTGTCACATACCGGATTGGCGGAAAGAAGTATACGGTGGTTCCGGGGAAACTGCTGGTGGTTCCGGAGTTTCAGGCGTACTACCGGAAGTCTGAGGGGCTGGTTCATGCCTATGTACTGGAAATCAAGGGATGCCACCTCTCTTCCATTCTGTCGTCGCTGCATTTGAACCGGACGGCGCTTTACGAGATGGAAAATTTCGCGGAGTTTCTGACGTCGATGAAGGCAATCGGGAATCTGGCGGATACGGAAAACCCGTCGGAGTTTGTTTCGATATCCGGAAAGAGCTATGAACTTCTGGTGCGGCTGGCGTTTCAGGAAAACCGGAAAATGGAGAAGTCGACTCTCCTTCCGCGGATTCTCGAATTCCTTGAACAGGATTTTGAGCGGAAAGTGACGATGGAAGAGCTGGAAAAGTATACCGGACTCAACAAGATGACTCTGATCCGCATGGTGAAGAAAAAGACCGGCATGACGCCGATGCATTACCGTCTTTCCCGTAAAATCGAACGGGCGGTCTACTATCTTCAGATTCCGGGGATGCAGATCAAGGAGATTGCCTACAAGCTCGGTTTCTGCAATCAGAATCATCTGTCAAAGGCGTTCCGCAGTCTGATGGGTTATACGCCCAGCGGATACCGCAGTTTCCAGAAGCACCTTGCGGATCAGCGGGATGTTGTCACGTCAGCGGAACGGTCGGCGAAATCTCTTCCTGATCCGGAAACTCCCGGCGCAGAAACTCCACCGTCTCAGACGGAAGCGTGACTTCCGCTGCTTCCAGATTCTCTTTCATGTGCGCTGGATTGCGCGTCATGGAGATGGTGACGACATTCGCCTGACTTGTCAGCCAGCTCAGGGCAATCTGTGCGGCGGAAAGTCCCGTCTGATCCGCGACTTCACGGACGCAGTCCGGAACTTTCTCCAGAAGCATTCCCTTCTGAAGCGGACGCCAGGCGATCAGCATGACGTCGTTCTCCCGACAATATTTCAGCAGTCCGGATTTTTCCGCTTCGCGGATTTTGAGGTTGTAATGCACCTGGTTGGCAACTACTTTGGAATCCGCCCAGCCTTGCGCATGTTCAAAACGCTCAATCGCAAAATTGCTGACGCCGATGCTGCGGATCAGTTTTTCATCAACCAGCCGGTTCAGCGCACGCATGGTTTCACGGATCGGCACAGAGTCGTCAACCTGGTGGATGAGGTAGAGGTCAAGATAATCGGTTTTCAGCCGTTTCAGCGAGTCTTCCGCGGCGCGGAGAACATCATCGTAATGCAGATGTGTCTTCCAAACTTTGGAGGTCAGGAAAAGAGAGGAGCGGTCAAAGCCGGAAATTGCGTCGCCGACTATTTCTTCGGAGAAGCCGGCGGCGTACATCTCGGCGGTGTCGATATGGCGGTATCCCATTTCAATTCCGGCCGCGAGCGCGGCGGCGGAAGATTTGCCGTCATCCGACGGATCCCGCGTTTCGCGTCCGCCCATCTGCCAGGTTCCGAGTCCGAGAACGGGGATGGAAAAGCCGCAATTGAGTTTCTTTACCGCGTTCATTTCGGGAATCCGACCGACTGGATGAAGAAGACTTCCGATCCTTCCGGGAGGTTCAGTTTGGAAATGAAGCCCTTGTCGAAGCTTCCGCGGATTACGGTGGAGAGTCCGGCGGAGGCGCAGTAAAGGTAGATGTTCTGTCCGATGAATCCGCAGTCAACCGCGCTCATCTTGAGGTTCGGTTGTTTTTTCGTGTCGGCAACGTAGACGACGGTCAGCGGGGCTTTCCCGGTGACGGACTGGGTCAGATTTTCGCTTGAAACCTGTACAAGCCTGTTCGCTTTCGCATCGTAGCGGTAGGCGCCGGAGGGGAGAATGGCGTAGAGTGTGATCTCCTGTATGTTGCGCGCGGTGGGGGCTGTCATGCGTCCGTCGGGGCGGTTGACGCCGCTGGCTGCCCACAGCAGGTCGGAGACGGTCTGGGATGGGAGTTGTTTTTCTGCGTAGGCACGGGCGGATTTGCGTTGATTGAGCGTCTGCATGAGCGGCATGCCGCCTTTGCGGTCAGGAGCGGGAAGGGCAATGTCGGCGGCGGAAAGGAGCGATGAGACAGAGAGAGCGGCGGTAAGAGCCAGAGCGAGTTTAGTGTTCATGAGAACCTCCTGTGATTTTCTGGAAATATAGTCCGGCGGATGAAATTTTTCAAGGCTGAAAATGAAAAAAGCCTGTCCCGGGGAGACCGGAACAGGCTTGGAACTATGCGGTTTGCAATGCTCAGTGGAGCATCTTCGTGCCGATGTTGAGGATCGTGCCGATGTGGTAGGCGATGAACGTCATGATGTAGGCGAGGCAGAAGAGCCCGCCGGCTTCCACGAACATCATCTTCCAGGAGTTCAGCTCGCGGCGGATGACCGCCAGAGTTGCGAGGCAGGGGATCGAGAGCAGGCAGAACAGCATGATGCAGAAGCCCTGCAGCGGGGTGTAGACCGATGCCAGCTGTTCGCGCAGCGGAACGGATTCCTCATCTGCTTCACCTTCCGCGTAGAGAATGCCGAGCTGTGAGACGAACACTTCTTTTGCGGCGAGTGCGCCGATCGAAGCGGTCGTGAGCTTCCAGTCGAACCCGATCGGACGGAAGAGCGGCTCGAGAGCGTGTCCGATGCGTCCGGAGATCGTGTATTCCATCGACTCCGCCTGTTTCTCGTTTTCGAGTTTGGAGACTTCATCGTTGAGTTCCTGGGAGAGCTTGACGATCGGCGCCTGGGCTTCGGTGAGTTCCTTTTCGCCGAGTTCCTCGATGGCGTCAGCGGGGATGACTTTGTCCTTCTTGACCTGAGCGAGCACTTCATCCTCGAAGAGCTTGGTGTCCTCAAGGACTTTAATCTGGGCATCGGTCAGCGCTTTGGCGGACTGAACCTTTTCGATCATGCCGTCGTAATCCTTGGAGAATTCCGTTTTTTCAGGCAGAGTGTTGCAGATGTAAAGGATAATGCTGGTCGCGAGGATGATCGTTCCGGCTTTCTGCAGGTACATGCGACCGCGATCCCACATGTGGAGCAGGAGGCTCTTGAGTGTGGGAAGACGGTACGGCGGGAGTTCCATGAGGTAGACTTCGCCGTCGCCCTTGAAGAGCGTGGATTTCATGATGCGCGCCGCGACGAGGGCGATGATGACGCCGATCAGGTACATGATGAACATCATGGTTGCCTGGTACTTCAGAGCGAAGAAGGCGGGGATGATGAGAGCGTAGATCGGGAGACGCGCGCCGCAGCTCATCAGGGGGAGAACCATGACGGTGACTTTGCGGTCGCGTTCGGATTCAATCACGCGGGTTGCCATGATTGCGGGAACGGAGCATCCGAATCCGAGAACCAGCGGAACGAAGGAACGTCCCTGCAGCCCGAATTTGCGCATGATGCCGTCCATGACGAACGCTGCGCGGGCCATGTAGCCGGAATCTTCCAGAATCGCGATTGCGAAGAAGAGGAAGAGGATGTTCGGGAGGAAGACGATAACGCCGCCCACGCCGCCGATGATGCCGTCCGTGACGAGGTCGCGGAAGTAGGGCAGGGTGTCTTCACTCCAAACCGCCTTGACGGTGTCGCCGAGCCATGCGAAGAAGTCTTCGATGTAGCCCATGAAGGGATCGGCGAGGGTGAAGGTGAACCAGAAGGTTGCGTAGATGATGAGGAGGAAGAGCGGGAGACCGAGGAATTTGTTGGTCATGACCGCGTCGATCTTGTCGGAGATTTCGCGGCGCTTTTCCTGTGTCATGGAGATGGCGTCGCGGCAGGCTCCGGCGAGCATTGCGTAGCGGCGGTCGGCCATGAAGGTGTCGGCTTCGATTGCGTGTTTGTCCCAGAGGTGCTTGATCTGGACTTCGACTTCTTCGTGGACAGCTTTGAACTCGGGGATGCGCATTGCGGCGGTATCGTGTTCAAGAAGCTTGATTGCGAAGAAGCGTGCGGGGATGTGTTTGTATTTTTCAACGTTGAGGGCGTCGATTTTGTCTGCAACGGCTTTGATGGCATCATCGATGTCTTCGCCGTAAGTGAGCATGGGAACGCCGTGGTCTTCAAGCTTGGAGAGTGTCTCCGCGAGTTTGGAGAGGAGGGGGCGTACGCCGTCGGTTCTGCTTCCGATGGTCTGGACGATCGGGGAGCCGAAATATTTTTCCAGCTTCGGGATGTCAAACTTAAGACCTTTTCTCTTGGCGTCGTCGCTCATATTGAAAGCGAGGAGCATGGGGATGTGGAGTTCGGCGAGCTGGGTTGTGAGATAGAGGCTGCGGCGCGGGATGGAGGAATCCACGACGTTCAGGATCAGGTCGATTCCGGTTTTGGTGAGCTCCTGGAAGACGACGTCTTCTTCGGGGGAGGAGGACGAGAGGGAGTATACGCCGGGCAGGTCGATGAGTTCAATTTCCATGTCGTTCAGTACAAATGAACCGGATTTGCTCTCGACAGTGACGCCGGGATAGTTGCCGACGTGCTGGCGGGCGCCGGTGAGCGCGTTGAAGATGCAAGTCTTGCCGCAGTTCGGGTTGCCTGCAAGAGCGACTCTGAAATGTTTTTTCATCTTAGTTGGCCTCTTCTTTCTTGATAACGAAATTTGCGGCGTCGTCGCGATGAAGCGCCATGCTGGTTTCCATGACTTTGACGCGGAGCAGACCTCCGAACGGTGCGTGAGCCTCCATGAGGAGTTCGGTTCCCGGGACGAGGCCGATGTCCGCGAATTTTTTGCGTCCGCGGGCGTCCGGAAGAACTTTCACAATCGTCGCGGTCATACCGACGGGAAGTTCATCCAGAGTGGTTTCATTTCCGGTGGGGACTTTGTACTCGCGGGTTTTGGAGGCGTCGCATCCGCATCCGCACGAACATTTGTGTTGTGTCATTTTCTTTCTGTCCTTTTCTGAAAGCCGGAGGAGCGGTGTTTGAGACCGTTCCGCCGGTAGTTTGTTTTTAAAATCATTAGTGGCTTCTAACTCCGTTGTTCAAAAAAACGCCCGATGAATTCATCCGATTGAAGGATGACCGATTCGAGCATTTTTCCGGAAAGTCCATTGCGGGGCGTTCCCAGGTCTCCGTGCGGAAACTGTCCGATGGAGCTGCTTTTCTGCCGTTTCTGTAATTTACCGCAAAAAAAGTTTTTTTCAAGTAGCAGTGACTAATTTTTATTGTGTTTTCTTCTTTTTCGCATATTTTCAGGTGAAAAAGGAACCGTCGCGCAGTTCCAGAATCCGGTCGGCGAGCGCCGCGACGGAGCGGTCGTGAGTGACCATTACGATCGACATGCCGCCGGATTCGTGGATGGAACGGAAGATGTCGAGGATGCCTTTGCCCGTGACGGAGTCGAGGTTTCCTGTCGGTTCGTCGGCAAGGAGAAGCTCCGGTTCGTTGAGCAGGGCGCGCGCGATTGCGGCCCGCTGCTGTTCGCCGCCGGAAAGTTCGTTCGGCCGATGCCCGATGCGGTGGGAGAGGCCGACGCGTTCCAGGAGTTCCTCCGCGCGCTTGCGGCAGACGGAAGCGGAACGTCCGTCGAGCATTCCCGGAAGCATTGCGTTTTCGAGAATCGTCAGTTCGGGAAGGAGGTGATAGGACTGGAACACGAAGCCGATTTTTTTGCGCCGGAAGACGACGTTTTTGCGCGGTGCGAGTGCGGTCGTGTCGGTTCCGTCGATCAGAACGCGTCCGGAATCCGGGCGCGAGATGGTGCCGATGATGTCGAGCAGAGTTGTTTTTCCGCTTCCGGATGCTCCGGTGAGAGCGATCCATTCACAGCGTCCGGCGGTGAAGGATACGCCTTTGAGGACGTCGATGCGGTTTGCCGCGATCCGGAAAGACTTTGTGACCATTTCCACGGAGAGGAACGGTTCGCCGGTTTGATTATTCATAACGCAAGGCTCCTGCGGGGTCGAGTTTTGCTGCGCGAAACGCCGGAATCACTCCGCCGAATGTGCAGAGAAGGATGGAGATCGCGGCGATCCAGAAGACGTCGCTTACGACGATATGCGCGGGAAGTTCGTTGAAAACATAGAACTCTTTCGGGAAGATTTCCTGTCCTGAGATGAAGCGGAGCGCGGCGAGAATCTTCATGCGGAAGCGGACCACCAGCACGCCGAGTCCGATTCCGCACACCGTGCCGATCAGCCCCACGAAAAATCCCTGCAGAATGAAGATCCGCATGACGGTTCCGGAGGAGGCGCCCATCGACTTCAGCACGCCGATTTCACGCGTTTTCTGAATCACGGTCGTGATCAGCGTGTTGGTGATGCTGAACGCGGCGACGAGCACGATGAACACGAGGAGGAAGAATTGCATGTTTTTCTCCACGTTCAGCACGCCGAGCAGCCGGGCGTTGAGTTCCTGCCAGGAGTAGACGCGGTGGAGCGGGAGATCGCTTTTCAGTGCCTGCATGAACGGATTCATGTGGAACGGGTCTTTGGTCCAGATGTAAACGCCTGTCGCGGCGCCGAGGGGAAGCCCGAAGAGCTCGTCGGCGTCTTCCAGATTGAGGAAGAGAACGTCGCGGTCGAAGTCGTATTTGCCGAACGCGAATGTTCCGCTGATTTTGAATTCGCCGGGAAGGTACGTCTTGTCGCTGAGCTGAATTTTGCCGTCGGCATCGCGCTTGACGAGTCCCGCCAGATGAGACGGTGAATGCAGGAGCACCTTGTCGCCCGGCATAAGCCCGAGGTCGCGCGCGGTCAGGTAGCTGATGAGAACCTCTCCGCGGTTCAGGGAGAACTTTCCGCGTTCGATGACCTCATCAACCTTGAACTGTTTTGCGCCGTCCTCCGGATCAAACGCCACGAGCTGTTTCGGGATAAAACGGTCGCCGACCTGGAGCAGGACGGGCGCGGCAACGATCGGAAGCGCAGTTCCGCCGTGTTTTTTGACGGTTTCGGTGACGGTTTCCGGGTACGCCATGTATCTTCCGGTGAGCGAATACGCCTGTGCGTGCGAGGTTGTGTCGAGCAGCTTTTCCTTCATCTTGTCCGTGAAGCCGGTCATGACGGCGAGGACGACGATGAGGACGCCGACGCCGAGCGCCACGCCGACTACGGAGATCAGAGTGATGACCGAGACAGCACTGCGTTTCGGTTTGAAATATTTCCAGGCAAGGAACAGATCCGCGTAATGAATCATGGAGTTTTCCTTACTTTTTCGCCGCGAGGGCTCCGAGTTCCGCCGAGCGGTCCGCCGCGGAGACGACAGCCTGTGCGACCGTTGCGGCGAATGCGCCCTTTGCGAGTTCCATCACGCCGCGCGAGGTGGTCCCGGCAGGAGAGATGACGGCGTCGCGCAGTTCGCCGACGGTCGCGTTGGCGTCGCGCGCCATCTTGGCGGAACCGAGAACGGTCTGGATCGCAAGTTCAATTGCGGTCGCGCGCGGGAGTCCGGCATAAACGCCGCCGTCCGCAAGCGCCTGGATGAATTCGAGAACGAACGCCGGGCCGCTTCCGCTGAGTCCGGTTACCGCGTCCAACTGGTTTTCGCCGACTCTGCGGCAGAGGCCGACTGCGGAAAGCAGAGTTTCCGCTTCGGCGAGATCTTCTTCGGAGACGGCGGGAGAAGCTGCGATGCAGCTCATTCCTTCACCGACAAGCGCGGGCGTGTTCGGCATGATGCGGACGATGCGTTTGGTTCCGGTCAGAGCTTCCAGAGCAGCGATTGTTGCGCCGGCGACGATCGAGATCACCAGACGGTTTCCGATGGCGGCGCGGATCGCTTCGACTGCGCCCGTCAGGTACTGCGGTTTGACGGCAAGGAGAACCGCGTCGGTGTTCTCGAGTGCGGCGACAGGGGAGGAGAACGCCGTTCCTCCGCAGGTCTTGCAGAATTGTTCCGCTGCGGCGGGGAGCGGGTCAAAGGTATGGATTTCGGTTTTGATATTCTTCCGGACCATTCCTCCGGCGATTGCGGTCGCCATCTTTCCGGCGCCGATGAAACAGATTCCACGCATGGGTGTTCTCCTTTGTTGAATTATTTTACAAAGGAATATAGCATCATCTGCGGAAAATAAAAGAGGAATTGGAAAAAATTACCTGCGAATCATGCGCGCCGGATCGGGCGTGCCGACCGGCCCCTTGCGGACTTCAGCCATCATGCGCTGGAAATCCGCCTCCGTTGCGATGTACGACGCCGAGGCGCGAAGCGTGCCGGGATAGCCGCGTCCGCGCAGATACTCCAGAATGCATTTGCGTCCGATGCGGAAACCGAGTTCTTCGCCGTAAAACGCGGTCATTTCATGCAGATGCCGTTCCAGTTCATCTGCGAACTCCTGTACGGACGGCGGCTGAAACGCCGGGTCGGAGACTTCGGAGAAAATCCACGGGTTGCCGAGCGCTCCGCGGGCGATCATCACGCGGGAGCAGCCCGTTTTTTCGCGCATTTCACGGCACGACGCGGCATCCATGATTCCGCCGTTCGCAATCACAGGAATTGTCAGCGCTTCGCGCACGGCGCGGATGATGTGAAATGCAACCGGTCCCGAATAGAACGCTTTCATGACGCGCCCGTGCAGGGTCAGCGCCTGCGCGCCCGCCTCTTCAAGACGTTTGGCAAAACGGACGGTCGGTTCGGGATCTTCCGGGTGCTGGATACGGGTTTTGACGGTCACCGGAATGCGGGATGTGCGGACGATGAGCTCGAACGCCTTCACCGCTTCATCGGGACGGCGCAGGGCGAAGGCGATGCCTTCACATTTGCGCTCGACTTTCGGAGCGGGGCAGCCGAGATTGAAGTCCAGAACGTTATAGCCGCGCTCATTGATGATTTCAACGGCGCGCTTGAGGTGGTCAAGGTCGGAACCGACAAGCTGGATTCCGAGAAAATCCTCCAGAGGGGAACGCTGCGCCAAAGTCAGCGTTTTCTGATTGCCGAAGACGAGAGAACCCGCATCGATCATTTCCGTAAATGCGTAGCGGCAGCCGTGGCGGCGCGACGACAGCCTCATCGGCATATCGGTATGCCCCGCCAGCGGAGCCTGAATCACCGCATCTTCCGGATAGACGGTCATTCCCATTTGGAGAAGACGATGCACGCATTGGAGCCGCCGAAGCCGAAGCTGTTGCTCAGTGCGTGTTTGAGGTCGACGTTTTCACGAGTTTCGCGGATGAGATCGGCCCAGGCGAATTCGTCGCCGGGTTCGTCGAGGTTGGCGGTCGGGCAGATGAACGAGTGTTCGATCATGAGCGAAGAGAAAATCGCTTCGACAGCGCCCGCTGCGCCGATCATGTGACCCGTCATGGATTTTGTGCTGTTGATGACCGGTTTTGCGGTTTCATCAAAGACGAGCCGGATGGATTCCATTTCCACGGGGTCGCCGACCGGAGTCGCCGTTCCGTGCGTGTTGATGTATCCGATATCTTTCGGTTCGAGGTTTGCCATGCGGAGAGCCTTGCGCATGAGGTTTGCGCTGGATTCCGCATTGGGGACGACCATGTCGGTGGCGTTGCTGTTTGCGGAGAAACCGGAAAGGATCGCTTTGGGCTTGTGTCCGCGGGCAAGTGCGCGGGATTCGCGTTCGAGAATCAGAATGCCGGCGCCTTCGCCGAGAACGAATCCGTCACGCTTCTTGTCGAACGGACGGCTTGCGCACTGCGGTGTGTCGTTGTAGGAATGGGAGAGCGCGCGCATGGCGTTGAAACCGAGCGCCTGTTCCCAGCTGACCTCTTCGGAGCCGCCGACCATGACGATGTCATATTCGCCGGAGAGAATGAGGCGTGCGCCGGCGATGATTGCCTGGGCGCTGCTGGTGCATGCTGCACTGATGTCGTAGGATTCACCGGTGAGTCCGAAGACGAGCGAGAGGTTTGCAACTGCGGAAGAGGGCATGATGCGCGGAACGGCAAACGGGGAGACGCGGCGGATGCGGCGCGTTTCCATATAGGTGGTTGCGTTCGCGTAGACCTCGGAGTATGCGGAGCCGCCGCAGCCGTTGATGACCGCCATTTCATGCGGCAGGTTTTCCATGGTGAATCCGGCTTCGGTGAGAGCCTCATAGGCCGCCGCGACCGCCATTTTCGAGTTGGCGGACATGAACCGTTTGTTTTTCTGATTGAGAACGGGGCATTCGACGTCGTGGTTTGAGAGACCTGCGACCTGAGCATCGAGACCGAGTTCTTTCCATTCGGGAACGAAGACGGTTCCGGTTTTCCCCTCCTTCAGAGCTTTCATATTTTCGTCGAGCCCGACGCCGATCGGCGTGACGAGTCCGCGTCCTGATACAACAATTCGATCTGTCATGGAATATCCTTCCCCGGTGTTAGCCGATACTCTCAAAAAATCCTTTGCGCAAATCTAACGGTTAATATACAGCCGAATGAACAGTTTTCAAGGGAATTTGAGAATTTTATTCTTCGGATTGGCAAGAAAAACGGTGAACGGGCGGGAAAGAAAAAAATTTAGTTTTGGAGAAAGATGTCTTGCTGATACTTGAAAAAGTTACAGCCCAGCACTAAATTAGAACAAATTGTTTGTAGCAGATGATTTCAGAAAGGTGTATTAACTGATGAACAGTGAATTTGTTGATGCAAACCGAACAGCATTTGACAAGGCGAACCGCTGGAGAGTTCTTCTCGGGTATCGGCTGAAAAATGAGATGACTCAAAAACAACTTGCAGCCGCGACGGGAATCCGGCAGTCTGTGCTGAATGAATATGAACGGGGAAAACGACCTGTGACAATGGCTGCGGCGTAAAAACTTGCAAAAGCCCTTCATACAAAGCCGGAAAATCTGGTTTCCCGCAACTGAACAAAATTACAAGTACAGCAAAAAAGCCGCCGGAGTTGAGCTCGCGGCGACTTTTTGCTGACCGGATTGCGGATTACTTGCAGCAGCAATTGTCATGATCATGATCGTGATCGTGACAGCCGCAGCCGCATTCATCGTCTTCGATCGGGGTGTAGCAGGCGTCGAAGAAATCGCTGGCTTCCACCTTCTCCACGCCCGGAATGGAACGGAAGAATTCAACCATTTTGTCCTTGCGTTCGGCTTCGTTCGTGCGGATGCGGCCTGTCGCGAACAGAAGATCGCAGTTGTCAAGATTGAAGGTTCCGCCGCAGGTCATGTTCAGCTCGCCCGCTTTGGCGAGAATCTTGTCGACGAGCTCGTCGGCTGCTTCCGGTTCGAGCTTGGCATAGGTTGCGGTCAGATCGAAGGCGAGTTCCTTGAATTCGCCGAGACATTTTTTCTTGCGGATGCGTTTGTTCATCTGTTTTTCTCCTTACACTCCGGCGAGTGTAGCTTTGTAGTTCGCGACCATCTCTTCCACGGGGACATCGACTTTGCCCGCGGCGGAAACGAATTCCAGATTGCCGCTTGTATTGGTTTCGCCGACTTCCGCAAACGGAATTCCGGCAAAGATTTCTTTCAGTTTCGGGACATCGCCCTTCGCGCAGGTGACGAGGAAGCGGCTGTTCGATTCGGAGAACAGGGTCTCCAGGTCATTCAGCCCGTCAGTCTTCGGAACTGCGTCGAGGTTGATCGTCATGCCGAGGCGTCCGCCCATTGCGGCGCGCGCGGCGGCGATGGCGAGTCCGCCGATTGCCGGGGAGATCGCGGAGTGGAACAGTCCCGCGTTGAGCGCCTTGTAGTACGCCGCATAGGTTTTGTTCGCCATAGCCGCATCCACTTTCGGGACGTCGTTGCCGATTTTGCCGAGCATGGCGAAGTATTCGCTGCCGCCGAGTTCGCGCTTGGTCGCGCCGATGACGCAGACGGCGTCGCCCGCAAGTTTGGCGTCGATGGAGACTGCTTTGGAGATGTCGTTGATCTTGCCCATGACGCTGAACAGAACGGTCGGCGGGATGGAGATCTTGCGTCCGCCGCGGGTGCTGTCGTTCTTCATGCTGTCCTTGCCGGAAACGCAGGGAACGGTGAAGGCGAGCGCGTAGTCGTAGAGAGCCTTGTTTGCGCGGACGAGCTGGGCGAGCTTGTATTCGCCGTCCGGAGTCTTTTCGCTCTGAACCGGGTCGGGCCAGCAGAAGTTGTCAAGGCCGGCGAGGTGGTTCGGGTCGGCGCCGACTGCAACCGCCTGGCGGATAGCAACATCCATGGTGGAAGCCATCATGTGGTAGGTGTCGATGTCGCTGTAGCGCGGCATGATGCCGGCGGAGAGGACAACGCCTTCCATCGTGAGCGGTTCAACCATGTAGACGGTCGCATCGGAAGCAACGTCGCGTTTCACACCGGTGTACGGCTTGATGACGCTGAGACCTTTGACCTCGTGGTCGTACTGGCGCGCCTTGTATTCGCCGGAGCAGATGTTCAGGCGGCCGAGCATGGAGAGCACATCAGCTTTGACGGAACGGTTCGCAAGGACGGGTTCTTCAAAGTGTTTCGGTTCCCAGACAGCCTTGAGGTGAAGGCGCGGAAGTCCGTCATGCATGAAGCTGATGTCGAGGCAGGCGACGACTTTATCGCCGTAGGTCATGCAGAACTTGCCGTCGTCGGTGAATTCGCCGAGAACGGTTGCCTCAACGTCGCGGGCTTTCGCCATGGCGAGAAATTCGTCGATGTTTTCCGGGGGAACGGCGAAGCTCATGCGCTCCTGCGCTTCGGAAACGAGGATTTCCCACGGACGGAGTCCGGCGTATTTCAGCGGGGCTTTTGCGAGATCCATGCGGCATCCGTTGGAGATTTCCGCCATTTCGCCGACACTGGAGGAGAGGCCGCCCGCGCCGTTGTCCGTGACGAAGCGGTAGAGGTTGCGTTCGCGGATTTCATAGATGAAATCGGACATTTTCTTCTGGGTGATCGGGTCGCCGATCTGAACCGCCTGCACGGGGCTGTCCTTGTGCAGCTCTTCGCTGGAGAAGGTCGCACCGTGGATGCCGTCCTTGCCGATGCGTCCACCGGTCATGACAATGAGGTCGCCCGGCTTGATGGTTTTCGTGGAGCCCGGAACTTTGCCGACCATTTTCGGGAGGGTGCCGAGGGTTCCGCAGTAGACGAGCGGTTTGCCGATGTAGCGTTCATCAAAGCGTTCCCAGCCGATTCCGTAGGGAATGCCGCTCTGGTTTCCGCCGTCGATCACGCCCTTGTGAACGCCGTCGCGGAGGCGGCGCGGGTGGAGCAGACCTTCGGGAACGTCCTTCGGGTCGGTGAACGGCGAGCCGAGACAGTAGCCCCAGACGTTGACGAGAAGATCTGCACCCTGTCCGGTTCCCAGCGGGTCGCGGTTGACTCCGACGATACCGGTCATTGCGCCGCCGTAGGGGTCAAGTGCGGAGGGGCTGTTGTGGGTTTCAACCTTGTAGACAAGGTCGAGCTTGTCATTGAATTTGATCACGCCCGCGTTGTCGGTGAAGACGGAGACGAGCCAGTCGACTTTCTTCGCGATCTCCTTTGTGCCTTTCTGGACGAAGGTTTTGTAGAGGGAGACATAGTGATCGTGTTCGCCGGTGGTCTTGTCGGTGTAGTCGACTTCCGCGCTGAAGATTTTGTGCTTGCAGTGTTCAGACCAGGTCTGCGCGAGAACTTCGAGTTCGACGTCGGTCGGTTCGCCGAGTCCGTACTGCGCGCGGTCCTTTGCGGTGCGGAAATAATTCTGAATGGATTTCATCTCCTCAAGGGTCAGTGCGAGCGTTCTGGAACGGCTGATTTCCATGAGTTTTTCATCGGAGACATTGAGGTCGATTAGGTGGACTTCCCCGCCGCCGATTCCGTTGACGACCGGCTTGTTGAGCGGCATTCCGTTCTTCGCAACTTCGTCGCGGGAGAGAACTTTGACGGATTCGATCAGCTGGTTTGCGAGAACTCCGTGCGCGATGGTTTCGACCTGCCCGCGGGTGAGATCCTTTGCGGTGAACATGTATTCGACGGAGCTGTAGACGTCTTCGGAGCGGGAGAGCTTGCGGCCGATGATGTCGCCGACAGCCTCACGTGCGGTGCGGCCGACGTTGTCAGTGACGCCGGGACGGAATCCGACGGCGACGATCCAGTCGAAGTCGAAGGGCTGTCCGGGTGCGGATTCTCCGACGCGGTGATCCTGGAGAACCGGATTGGCGAGTTCGGCGGCGATTTTCTCCGCCTGTTCCTTCGTGATGTCCGCCGAGACAGTGAAGACGTCCCGGGTGCGGATTTTTTCAACGTTGCCGTGAAGGAAATCGTTGATTTTCTTGAGGGCGGCTTCGCCTCTGGCGTCATGCCATTCGGGCTTGACCGCGATTTCAATTCTGTAATCCATTCTGACCACCTTTTGTTCTGTTATAAGAATCATCCGGTAAGATACACCGGAAATGCCGTTTTTTCAATCGCAAAAGCGAGGAAAAACAAAAAAGCCGGAGTTTTTGCTCCGGCTGGAAAACGGAATCCGTTTTTTTACTTGGATTCCACTGTGAAGGACTGCCAGTCCTTCAGGGAGAATCCGTGGTCGGAACCCTGGCAGAATCTGATCTTTTTCGGTCCCGGGATGTTGTTGTAGATGATGGTCACGCCGCTCGGGGGGCAGACATAGTCGCCGAGACCTGCGCGCTCAATGTAGGTGTTGCAGGTCAGCGGGATGCGCTTGGCATGGTTGACGATGTCGTAGTAGTCGAGCGCGGGAACATAGTCCGGGCGCCAGCCGTTGAGACGGTTGATGGTTTTGTGGGCGCCGAGGTCGGCGCACCACGGAATCGAGGGCTGCGCATAGGTGACCTGCGGGTCGAGTCCCGCCGCCCAGATGGTCTGGAGTCCGCCCTGGCTGCCGCCGAAAATGCGCAGATCCTTGCCGTTCCACTGCGGGAGGGCCTTGACGAACTGGAGCGCGCGCATCACGCGGAGTGCCATGCCGTTGAAGTAAGCCGTCTCCGGATCGCTGTTCTGTTTCGGATCGAATGCGTAGATTTTGCCGTTGGATTTGATTTTTTCAAAGAAATCCTTGTAGTAAGCGTTGTCTTTGCCGAGGTCGTAGCCGTGAGCGTTGACGTCGAAGTTGATGGCGTCCTTCGGGAGCCATGTGGCGTTGGAAGGTCTCTGGATGTGGGTTCCGTAGCCGTGGAAGGAGACTTGTGCTTTCAGGGATTTGTCTTTGGCGTTTTCGGGAATGGAGAGGTAGCCGGTGACGGGACGCGGGCCAGCGCAATCCACGGAAACCGCATACTGTTTGACGCCTTTGGTTTTGCACGGAACTTCCGTCATGGTGTACTTGACCGGAACGGCGTTGAGTTTCGCCTTCTGTTTTGCCCAGAACTCATCGAAATCCGCCGGTTCGGGAACCGCCTGTTTGAGGGAGAAGATATCCACGCCTGCGCCGCCGTCAAATTTTGCGCGCTTGATGAATTTTCCCTTTTCCCACGGGTGGGGATAGGAGAGGGTGACCTGACGATCATTGGGGTCGAGCAGCCATGCTTCCATGCGGACAAATCCGGGTTTGTCGGAACTTGTGGTGATGGTGATCGGCTTTCCCGGAGTGACGATTTCGATGCCGGATTTGGTGATGCCGTCATCGCCGGTGCGTTTCCATTTGATGGAATAGGCCTTTTTGGGGAGCTGCTGGTCGCCGAAATCCACGGTGAAGGTGAAGTTCATCGGCTCGCCGGGCTTGTAGTTGGGGTTCTCGCGATCCAGCTTCGGCGTGAATTTGATCTTGGAAGCATCGACGCGGACAACGGGGAGCTTCTTGAGATTTTCGAATTTGCCGACGACAAAGATCTGAGCGTCTTTGTAGTTTCTGGAGGCGCCGGTGAAGGTCCAGTCCGGATGTTCTCCCGGGTTGTTGCCGATGCCGAGGTCCGGAGTGCCGTTGCGGTGATTGTTGAAGGCGAAAACGGTCTGCTTTTTCAGGTAGTTGTGAACCTGCATGGAGCCGTACCCGGGGGTCTTTTCATTGGTGCTGTCGCCGAAATCATACTTGCCGTTGTCCGCACCGGGGATCTGTTTGGCGTTGTTGGCGCCGTAGTTGCCCTGCCAGAATTCGATGTTGCCTTTTTCAAATGCTCCGGTTTCAACACCGGGAACATTGGAGGCAATGGTCAGATTTGTGACATAGTCCGCAATGATTCCGGATTTATCATCTGGCACGCCGACGACAGAGAGGTTCTGGGAGAACGGATCCATTTCCGTATAAGCCCAGGTCTGCTTGTTCTGGTTGTCGGTGAGTTTGACGAGATAGCCGATTCGTTTGAGATTTCCGATGAGACCTTCGGCGTTGTCGATTTCGTATCCGTCCTGGAGATACGTTTTCGGGTTGAATTTATAGATGAGTTCGAAACCTTTGGCTTCGGGCACGAGACTCTCCAGTTCCGGCACATCCGCCGCGAGGGGGAGTGCGCCGATCGCCAGAGCCGACAATGCAAGATGCATAACTTTCATTCTTCGACCTTTTGTTCTGTTGATAAGTTGCGGGAAACACAAAATCCCGGTTTCCGTTAAGTATAAACCCTGAAATAGCAAAAATCAAGGAGAAAAAATGAAGAATCGTTATTTTTTGCAAAATAATTTCGGGAATCTGTGACCGGAATGGTCAGCGCTCGATTCGAGAGAGATCGAAAAACAGAGAGATCGTGGGGGCGTCCGGATCTTCATCTTCGGGCGCGAGCGTCCGGGTGAAGCCGTTCTTTTCGTAGAATGGAACTGCTCCGCGGTAAGCATCGACGGTGATGAACCTGCAGCCGGTACGGTTGTCTTCAAGGAAGAAATGTTTGATGACGGTGAGCAGGCGAGAACCCGTTCCGTTCCTTTGTCCAGCCTTTTGAATGCCCAGACGGGTTATTTTTACTGCGGGAAATGTTTCAAAGCCTCGCTTCAGATGCGGAATTTTTCTTCGGGAGCTTCCGGGAATCGCCTCTTTGGGGAGAGCGTCATTGCAAAAGTCTACAGCTCCATGGATGACAGGCAATGGATCGCTTGTTTCATAAAATACATAACTTTGAGTCAGAAGCGCTTTTTTGAACAAGACGCATTGCGTGTGAAAATACTCGTTCAGGTCTTCATCGCCACAATCTACGTACTGTGGCGACAGGAGCTCGGAAGCTTTTTCAAGGGTCCAGCCATCGAGTTCAAAATGATTTCTGGAACTCATTTGATAAGTCCTCTCTCCTTCAAGATCTCCAAGCGTATTTGATGAATTTTATCCCAGTCGGTCGGGGGCATGACGAGTTTTTCTTTGGGCTTCTTTTCATTTTCTTTCATGATGCGGTCGAAACGCTCGGCGGATTTCCCGGTCAGAAAAGGTGTAGGGGCGATAGGTATGGCCATGATGAATCCTCCTGTTTTTTACTTTAAAATATAATACACAATAATTGCTTTTTCAAGAACGGCGGGGAAAAAGTTTTCTGCGCGTGTCCGACCATGCAATTTTTTTGCGATTTTTTCAGCTTCCGGGGTTGACAGATTGAAAGATTGGCTGTATAATTCAACTCAGAAGGAAAATTGACAGAAAGAAGGAGTTTTCCCCGTATGAAAATCAAATGCTACACTCTTGTGGAAATCCTGATGGTGGTGGGAATCATCGCCATTCTGGTAGGTCTTGCGATTCCCGTCCTCAACAGCGCCCGCGCGACCGCGAGGCTGAATAAAGCCGCCGCCGAATGCAACTCCATTGCGCTCGCCATCAAGAATTTTGAATCCGAATACGGACAGATGCCGAAGCCTAACCCCCAAAACTCTGATTGGAATACTTCATTTTATATGGGGCAGACTCCAAAATCTAATAAAATGGAATGGGATAGCTCTAATACAGAAAAGTATTATAAGACTTTTTTTACGATGATGATTGGCTACAAATATGATGATGCAACGGATACTCCTGCCTCCGGAAATGCAGACAATGGTTGGAATAACAACGCAAAGAAAATTAAATTTCTTGATCCTACTGCGGATTACGCAAATAACAAGGGATATTTAGACCCATGGGGGAAGCCTTACAGTATTGTGTACCGACTGGATGGTGAAATAAAGAATACTTTCAACTTGTATAATAACAGCAATGTTGAAGAAGTTAAGCTTCTGACGCCGATTGCTGTCTATACCAGCGAAGGAAACTTCAAGGAAAAAACAATAAAAAACCATTTTAAAGAGACCCGTTTTGCAACTTCGTGGAACGGTGTTATTACGACAAAATAAAAGGAAAGACAAAAATGAAAAAGCAGAATTTCACCCTTACAGAGCTCCTCGTGGTAATTTCCATCATTGCCATCCTGGCGGGTCTTACAATGCCGGCTTTGAACAAGGCTCGGTCTAGCGCAATGGCAACGGCGTGTTCCAGTAACTTGAAGCAGGTCGGAGCGATCTTTATGCTCTATGCCAATGATTGCGAAGATTTGCTGCCTCCGGCAGAAACAAAGGAAAAAGAACCGTGGTTCTGGGGGTTGGAAGATAAGAAATACTTCCGCAATGATATGAGAAACAATACATCCAAAACGGTTGTGAACTGCCCGGTCACAAGAGGAAATCCGGCGAACAAAGATGGGTACGGTGTCCCTATTGGTGATAACGAAGAAGATGGCGGAAAAAGCATGGGTTACAGCAATGTTTATGCCCGTTCGAGAACTGATATGGATGGAGTGAAATCTTTCCTGGCTTCGGATTCCATTGTAGATGCTCCGATTAATTCTTCGAAAGGAGATGCTTATTCCATCGGTCAAAAACAAGATTCCTCTTATGTTGCAGGGACAGGTTATATTGCATTCCGTCACAGCGATAAGGCGAATATGCTGATGCTTGATGGTCGGGTTGATACCACGGATGTGGATAAGGCAAAAAAGAACCTGAAGGATAAATACGTCAAGTACATTGACGAAGATACCGCAAAAGGAAGTGTGACAAGTTTCTAACAAAACACTACTATAGAATCTTCCGCCGTTCCAGTCTGCAAAGAAGTGGAACGGCGGTTTTGTTTTAAAATTTCGGGAGAGTTCGTTTCTCGTATTTTAGCGCAGAATGGAAATAGGCTTGTTCAAGGGGGAATCACCACTTGCCGAGCTCGGAACCGAGATTGTCCAGGTGGGATGTGTCGTTCCAAGTGAGCAGCTGCCACGTACCGTCTTCAAAATGAATCACTTTGGAATAACTGGCGTTGCTGGTCTTCGGGCGGCGGGGGAAGGGGATGTTTTCCGCATTCAGAATGTGTTTGAGGATCATGCCTAATGCGGCTCCGTGGGAGACAATCGCGATCCGTCCGCCGGAATGACGCGCGGCCAGAAGGTCGATCGCATCGGATACGCGGCGCTGAAATGCGGAACGGAGCTCGCCGCCGGTGACGGTCATTGTCAGAGAATCATGAACAAATCCCTCGAATTCGCCGGGGAAAAGAGTCAGAATGTCCGCAATCCGGCGTCCCTGCCATTCCCCTAAGTGCCACTCGCGGAACTCCGGCGACGGGATGACGTCGAGTTTGTGCGGTTCGGCTACGATTCGGGCGGTGTGCATGGCTCGGGAGAGGTCACTGGCGTAAACGGCGTCAAGCGGAATGTCGCGCAGACGCTCTGCGAGACGTCCGGCCTGGCGGATTCCGGTCGCATTCAGCTCGACGTCGAGCTGTCCCTGGACGGTTCCTGCGGCGTTGGCGACGGTTTCACCGTGGCGGATCAAAATGATTTCTGTGGACTGCATGTTTTTTCAAAAAAAGCGCGTCCGTTTTCAGGAAACGGACGCGCTTGAGAGGCAATGTTATTTGTCGAGTCCGAGAACGCGCATGGTGGAGAGGGCGATCATCAGCTCTTCGTTGGTGGGCATGACGATTGCTTTCCATGCGGAGTCATCGGTGGAGATGACGCCTTTTTTGCCGAAGCAATGGTTGTTCTTCTCGTTGTCGATGCGGATGTTGAGGGCGGAGAGACCTTCCATGATGCGCTGGCGGATGGGGAGGGAGTATTCGCCGATGCCGCCGGTGAAGACGAGGGCGTCCGCGCCGCCGAGGAGGACGTAGTATGCGCCGATGTACTTGATGACGCGGCGGACAAACATCTTGATTGCGAGTTCAGCCTGTGCGTTGCCGTCGGCCGCGGCGTTCATCATGTCGCGCATGTCTCCGCTGTTGATTCCGCCGATGCCGTAGAGACCAGACTGCTTGTTGAGGATCTTGTCGACTTCTTCGCGGGAGTGTCCGAGTTCGATGAGGCGGAGGACGGCGGCGGGGTCGAGGTCGCCGGAACGGGTTCCCATCATGAGACCTTCAAGCGGGGTGAGTCCCATTGTGGTGTCGATGACTTTGCCGTTTTTGACTGCGGCCATGGAGCAGCCGTTGCCGAGGTGGCAGGTGATGATGGTGGTATCTTCAAGCTTCTTTCCGAGGAATTCGGCGGAGGAGAGGGTCACATAGTGGTGGCTGGTTCCGTGGAAGCCGTATTTGCGGATGCCGTATTTTTTGTAGTAGTCATAGGGAATGGCATAGAGGTATGCTTCCGGGGGCATGGTCTGGTGGAACTGGGTATCGAAAACGCCGACATTGGGGACTCCGGGGAAGTCCTTTTCACAGGCTTCGATGCCGGTGAGGTTCGCGGGGTTGTGAAGCGGTCCGAGGGGGAAGCATTCACGGATGATGTCTTTGACTTCCGGCGTGATTTTGACCGGCTGGGTGACTTTTTCGCCGCCGTGGAGGACGCGGTGACCGATCGCGGAGACTTCGGAGAGGCTCTTGATGACGCCGACTTCAGGATCGACGAGCATTTTGCGGACTTCAGAGAGCGCTTCGCCGTGGTTGGTGATATGGAGGGGAACCTCTTTCTTGAAGCCGTCGGGACGCTTGTAGATTAGATTGGGGGTATCGCTTCCGATACGTTCGACCTGTCCGTTTGCGAGAACTTCATTTTTTCCGCCTTCCATATTGAAAAGCGTGTACTTGAGGGAGGAGCTGCCGGCATTGACTACCAGAATTTTCATGTTCTACTTTCCTTTGTTATTGAGAAACAATCATTCTGTAATATACCATGCTTCCGGAGGAGTGACAAGCGGGGATTTGAAAAATAAGTGTTTTTTTTCTTTGTTTTGCGGGATGATTTTTTGCAATTGAGGTGTATAGTACGAGGGTAAAGAAAACTGTTTACGGAAGGAAGGTACGAGAATGAATCTGATAGTCAATCCGAGAACCCTTTCGGGAACGATTGCCGTTCCCGGCTCAAAATCCCACACGATCCGTGCCGTTGCGCTGGCGATGATGGCGGACGGAGTTTCCCGGATCCATGCGCCGCTGGTTTCGGCGGATACGCTTGCGGCGGTGCGCGCGGCGAAGGCGCTTGGGGCGGTTGTCGACCGCGGAACCGATGCGGTCTGGACGGTTGCGGGAACCGGCGGAGATCTGCATCAGCCGGCAGACGTGATCGACATGGCGAATTCCGGAACTTCCATTAAAATTTTTGCGGGTCTCGCGGCTCTGCGTCCGTTCCCCGTGTCGTTCGACGGCGACGAGTCGCTGCGTTCACGTCCGATGGCACATCTGCTTTCCGCGCTGGAGAAACTCGGAGTGAAGACGGAGGCGTCGTTCGGGCGGTGTCCGTTCACGGTCGAGGGACCGATGACAAACGGGAAAACGCTGGTCAACGGAGAGTCGTCGCAGTATGTGACGGCAATTCTGCTTTCGGCTCCGTTTGCGGAGCAGGACACGGTGGTCGAGGTGGAAAATCTGAACGAAAAACCGTATGTGGAAATTACGCTCGGCTGGATGAAACGGGTCGGACTGAACTTTACTGCGTCGGAGGATCTGACGCATTTTGAAATTCCGGGCAAGCAGAGCATCCGCCCGTTCGAGGTGACGATTCCGGCGGATTTTTCAACAGCAACATTCCCGCTTGTGGCGTCGGCTGTGACCGGCTGCGAGCTTCAGATCCGCAATCTTGATTTCAATGATCTGCAGGGCGACAAGGCTGTGTTTTCACTCATGGAGCGCATGGGCATGAAGATCATCCGCGACGGCAATGTCACAACGGTGCGCCGCGACGGTCCGCTCGTTGCCGCCGAACTCGATTTGAACGCTACGCCCGATGCACTGCCTGCGATTGCCGTCGCCGCCGCGTTTGCGAAGGGAACGACGCGCATTTACAATGTCGCCCAGGCGCGTATCAAGGAGACGGATCGGATTGCCTGCATGACGCGCGAACTGCGCCGTTTCGGTGTGCGCATCGAAGAGGAGCCGGACGGCATGATCATTCATGCCGGAACGGAAGTTCACGGCGCGGCGTGCCGCAGCTACAAGGATCACCGGATCGCGATGGCTCTTGCAATTGCCGGACTCGGCGCGGTCGGTGAGACGATCATCCGCGACGCGGAGTGTGTGAACGTGACGTATCCGCGTTTCATCGATGATTTCAATGCGCTCGGCGCGCGTTTCCGCGTGTTCTGAGAGAGGAGTTGTACAAGATGCAGGTGAAAGAAGAGTTTTACGGAGACGGAATGCCGCAGATTCATTTTGCGGGCGGACTTGTCCGGATGGATTTTGCGACGTTTCAGCCGGATCCGGGGGGAAAGGAACCGAAGCCGGAGAAAAATTTCCGTCTGGTGATGAACATGCAGTCGTTTCTATCCACTTTCGACACGATGAAGAAACTGGCGGAGCGGATGGTTGAAATCGGGGTTCTGAAGAGGAATCTGACCGAGAAAGTGGATGACTGAAAATGGCGACTATGATACCAGTCGAATGCGATCTGACCCGGCGCCCGATGTCGGAGCAGATCGTTTTTGAAGCAATCCGGAAGGGGCTTTCCGATGAGTGGTACGTATTCCATTCCTTCGACTATGTGACGCGGGATCTGAACCGGAAACGCTGGGACGGCGAGATTGATTTCCTGCTGTACCATCCGAAAAAGGGAATGCTCGTGATTGAGGTCAAAGGCGGAGCGATTTCATACCGTCACGGACAATGGTATCAGGAAGGGCGCCCGATCGACCCCGTGGAACAGGCAAAACGGAACAAGTATGCGGTGATGCGTCTGCTGCAGGAATCGCTGCAGCGGGAATTTCCGATGAAATTTGCGCACTGCGTCTGCTTCCCCTCCTGCGGATACGGCGAAGTGTGGCCGGCTGAGGCGCAGGATATTGTGCTGACCGGAACCGGATTGCCGTATATCGAAAAGTTTGCGACGCGTCTGCTGGATGATGCGCAGATGCCCCCGAACCTCTCCGGTGCGGTTACTCCGGAGGAGATTTTGCGAGTGCTGTCGCCGGTTTTTGAATACGGGAAACGGCTTTCGGAGCGGATCGGAATTGAGGAGAAGCAGTTTTTCCTTCTCACGGAACAGCAATGCGCGCTTCTGGACGCTCTGGAAAATTTCCCGCGTCTGCTGGTGAAAGGCTGTGCCGGATCGGGCAAGACTGTTATGGCTGTGAAGAAGGCGGAGCGTCTGGCGGCGGACGGAGCGAATGTGCTGCTGCTCTGTTTCAACCAGCTGCTTGCGAAACATCTGAAACAGGTCGTGAAAAAAAGTCGGACGATCAAAGCCGCCGCGTTTTTTGAATTCTGCATCGAACTGCTGAAGATTCCGGAATCGCAGGTCGGCAAATACCGCAGCAATCCGCGTCTTTATTCGGAGGTTCTGCCGAATCTGCTGAAGACGTATCTTCAGAGAACCGATTTTTATTACGATGCGCTTGTTGTCGACGAAGGACAGGATTTTGCGCCTGAGGCGTGGGAGGTGATCACCATGCTGATTCCGGAAGGTGCGCCCTGCTATATTTTCTACGATCCGGATCAGAATATTTTCACGAAAGAATTGAAACTGCCGGATTTCGGACTGCCTCCGGTTCTGCTGACGAAAAACTGCCGCAACACCAGAAAGATTTATGAAATGCTGAAGCCGTATCAGACCACGGCGTCGACCATCATGGATTCGGCTCCGGAGGGGGCGGATGTGCATGTGCTGCATGGCGACTGCCGCGCCCTGCTGGAGCAGGAGCTGGAGCGGCTGGTTATGACGGAAGGCGTTCCGCTTCAGGATATTGTGATTCTTGGCGGGCATTCGCTGGTGCATACGAGCATCGGGGAAAACCATGATGTCGGGCGGTTTCATATCGTGGAGCGCGCGCCGGAGATCGGCGCAATGGAGGTTTCGTATTTCACCTACATGAAGTACAAGGGGTGCGAATCGAAAGTCGTGATCCTGCTTGATGTGGATGAAAACGATGAACGCTGGAAGAACAAGCACGGCATTTATACCGCCATGAGCCGGGCGATGCATCAGCTGATCATTCTGCATAAATAACAGTTCTGCATAAAAAACGACGCCGCATCCGAGGAGAAACGGATGCGGCGCTTTTATTTTGCGGGAGGCTGTCAGACGGTGCGCAGCCAGAGAGTCATGGAGACGTCTCCGCGGTTCTGCCAGAGAGCATACGGAATGGCATGAAATTCCGTTTCCGTGCGTTCGGGACGCGCGGCGCTGTAGAGCGTGTCCGTTCCAGGGAGCGTTTCGCGGATGGCTTTTCCGGTGATGCCGGGAACGTCGAGGAGCCCTTTGAGCGGTTCCAGACGGAATTCCTGGTCACCGGGGATGAGAAGCTGTGAGAGCAGTTTCCCGTTGTCGACGCTTTCAAGGCAGTAGACGACCGGACCGCGCGAAAGAGCAATTTTTCCGGCGTCCTCTTCCACGAGCGGGTTTGCCCGGACGAGCTCGACGGGCATGTCAAAGTCGAGAACGACTTCGTCGCCCGGTTTCCATGTGCGCTTGAGAACAAGGAATCCTTTTTTGAGTTCTCCCTGCATGGAGGCGGTGTACTTGCGGCACCAGCCTGGAATGCGGAATTCGAGGGCGACCGGGGTTTCCGGAGCGGAAAGAACGCGGAAGACAATGTGTCCGTCGAACGGGTAGCCGCCGGTTACTTCAAATTTGAATTCGCCGTTGTCGAGAGCGACAGCACCGTTTGCGGCGACGGGGATGGCGATGCGGAGGGCGTCGCCGGATTTCGAGTAGGCGAAAGATGCGATCTGCGGGATGAAACGGCAGAAGCTTGTCGGGCAGCAGGAGCATCCGAACCAGGGCTGGCGTGTGCGGGTCATGTTGTGTCCGGAGCTTGGCGGGCAGTTGTCGGCGATGACAATCGGGTTGGCGTAGAAGAATTCCGTTCCGCTGAGGGAGATTCCGCTGATTGCGCCGTTGCAGAGTCCGAGTTCCATGACATCCGCGTATTTGGAATCACCGGTCAGATTCAGCATGCGTTCGGAGAAGAGAACGAGCGCCATTGCTGCACAGGATTCTGCGTAGGCGGTTGTGTTCGGGAGGTTGTAGGGATAGGAGAAGCTTTCATCGTGCGGGTTGCTTCCGATGCCGCCGGTGACGAACATTTTGCTTTTTGTGACGCTGTTCCAGAGGCGTTCGCAGGCGTCGAGGAGGGACTTGTCATCAGTTCGGAGCGCGACGTCCGCCATGCCGGAGTAGAGATAGAGTGCGCGGACGGCGTGTCCGACTGCTTCGGTCTGTTCGCGGACGGGCTTATGCGCCTGATAATAATCGAGGGGCCATGCCTGGCGTTTCAGCTGTTTGATCTCTTCTGCGAAATAGTTCGGCTCGGTTCCGCGTTCATCGACAAAATACTTGGCGAGGTCGAGATACTTTTTGTTTCCGGTCGCGTCGGCGAGTTTGCAGAGAGCCAGTTCAATCTCTTCGTGTCCGGGGTATCCGCGGAGCTGTCCGGGCTCGCGTCCGAAGACGCTGGCAATGTAGTCGGCATAGCGGCACATGCAGTCGAGGAAGTTGCGCTTGCCGGTCGCCTGCCAGTGTGCGACTGAGGCTTCCATGAGATGTCCGGCACAGTAGAGCTCGTGGTATTCGTGGAGGTTTTTCCAGCGCATGTCGGGGGCGACGACCGTGAAGAAGATGTTCAGATAGCCGTCCGGCCGCTGGGCGGAGCAGACGAGATCCACATATTCGTCGAGCTCTTTTTCGCGTTCGGGATCGGGGTTGAGGATGAGGTCGTACGCCATGCCTTCGAGAACTTTGGCGACGTCGGAATCCCAGAAGAAATGAGGCTGATCCGGCATTCCCTCCTTCCAGTCGAGACGGAATGCTTCCAGGCGTTTTGTTTCGTGGCATTTGCGGACGTTGGCCGGGAGGGTGTTCGTGTGGTTGGCTGCGATGCGCGGTGCGAAATAGGCGTCGTTCAGACGTACTTCACCGATTTTTGAATTCTGATAGGCGTTCATTCCAAGACTCCTTTTGTTGGGGAAACTTTGCTCCTTTTATTATACACCGGCTTGCAAAAAAATGACAGGGGTGTAAAGTAATAGAAAAAGAGGAGAAATCTGACATGTCTGATATTCCAACTCCGCATTTTCTTTCCGCCGGACGTTTTGTTTCGCGCGGACACGGACGCCATCCGGTACGGACGATCGACTCGCTGGAACTGATTATCGTTCTGAGCGGACGGCTGGACATATTCGAGGAGGAGCGTGAGTTCCACGTCGAGGCGGGGGAGCGGCTGTTTCTGCTTCCGTTCCGCCGTCACGGCGGGCTTGCCGCATACGAACCCGATCTCACATTTTTCTGGATGCATGCAGCGTTTGAAAAGAGGGAGGATTATGCATGTTTCGCCCTGGAGGAGCCGTGCGCTCCGATTGCATCGCCGGAATTCGCCGGGGCGTATCTGCAGCTCCTGCTCGGAGAACAGAGACGCGGGATGCTGGAGGGGGAGGGGACGGCGCGGGAGAACCTGGATGCGCTCTCGGCGATTCTGCTGCGCGAAGCTCTGCGGACACGAGCGGGAGGCGTCGGAAGAAGCACGCTGACCGATGCGGCGAACCAGTATATCCGGATTCATTTTGACGAAGCTTTGACGACTTCGGAGATCGCTGCGCACCTGCAGTGTCATCCGGATTACCTGAGCCGGCTCTATTCGCAGGTGTGCGGGTGTACCGTCGGGGATGCGATCCGCCGCGAACGGATCCGCAAGGCATGCGAAATGCTGGAACGGTCGAACGCGCCGGTCAAGCAGATCGCATACGAGGCGGGATACGGCGATGTTTCCTATTTCCGCAAACAGTTTTTCCGTGAATGCGCCATGACGCCGAAGGAGTACAGAAACCTCCGTCGGCGCGGGCATGTGAACACGGAGTGACGGATCAGTCCCTGTTGTATTTGAGGACGAAATCGACGATCGGCTGCGGATTTTCGAGGCAGTGCGGGTGATGCTTTGCACCGGGCTTGTAGATGACCTCGATGTGTCCGCCCAGTTCGCGGTAACGCTTTTCGACGATCATCGTGTTCTCGTCGGCGGGAACGACTTCATCGGCGTCGCCGCAGAGATGCAGAATCGGGATTCCGGCGTCGGCGAGCGGCTTGAGGTTGTCGAGCGGGTTCTTGTCGTAAGCCATCGCCTGTTCTTCGGTGAAGTTCCAGGCTTTGAGACAGTTCTTCCAGCTCTGTTCGTCGCCGGGGCCGTGACCTTTTGCGCCGGGCCAGCTCTTGAAGTCGCAGACTGGATTGTCAAGATAGAGACAGCTTACCTTGTCAGTGTTCTTGACCGCCCAGTTGTAGACGTCGAGCCCGCCGCGGCTGTAGCCGACGGGAACGCATTTTTTATTGAATCCGAGCGAGGTCAGGAAGTTGTAGAGCATGTCGAAGCGTCGGTTGGATTCCGCGGAGCCGTAAAGTTCGGTGACGTCGATGTGCGCGACGTACCATCCGCGGTCGAGCAGAGCCCAGTCGGCGTTCGGGAATGCTCCGAAGAAGCGGGCGCGCCAGAACCAGCGTTTTTTCGGGTCGGGCGTGACGTTCGGTTTGACGAGCTTGCAGGGGATGCCTTCAAGCTTGAAGTTGAGACATTCGTATCCGTACCAGTCGGAGACGTGTCCGGGGAAGTCCGTGCGGAAGCCGTTGATGTTAACTTCGAGCGAGCGCGCGGCGAGAATCTTCTTCAGAAATTCCGCGACGATATCCGCCTGCGCCGAGCGTCCCTCCGCGTTGTAATGGTAACCATCCTTCGCGCTGTATTCCGGATGCTCCGCCATCGGAGTGTAGAGGTCGAGAACGGGTACATGGAGCTCCTTCATGATTTCTTCCGCGATGCGGTTGCGGTGAAGAACCATTTCATTGAGCTCCGCAAATTTTTCCGGTTCGTTTTTGACTGTGATCGGCGTGGAATTGCGCCAGGAGAGGCGTGCGCGGGTGTTCTGGCGCAGGAAGAGAACAAGCTCTTTCAGGCGTTCGCGGTAGAACTCATCCGAGTAGGGCGTTCCGTGAAGACCGTTGTTGATGCAGATCAGGTCGACCGGATAATCCGCGAGAGCAAGCTGAAGCTCGCGGTAGAATCCCGGGTCGCCGACGATTTTTGAGGAGGAGAAGGCCGCAACGGTTGCGATGCCTTTCAGTCTGTCCGAAACGTCGAAGCGGTGACCGGCGACAATGGAGTCGCCGATCAGCAGCACGCGCGGCAGAGTGTTGTCATCCGTGTCGCACCAGTAGTGTTGCGACCATTCAATTTTTTCTCGATCCAGCATAGCGTAATCCCTTTTTTTGTTTTTTGTTTTTGGGGAGATGTTTTTGTCGTGGAAGCCGGTTTCGCCTGAGAAAAGAGGGCGGTTCCGGCGGAGAAAAGGAGGGCGGTGAGCAGAAGTAAAAATTTATTCATTGCAAATCGCTCTTTTCATCGTATCTTTCTGTTGTCCGGCAGAATCATGCGCATGACATAATTCTTGCGGAGGTTGTCCTTTGAATCCCACGGGAAACTCGGTTCGCGGGCGGTGACGGGAAGACGGTTGAGCGTTTCTTCCGGAAGATCCTCGAACTTGCGGTTCTGGGCAATCAGCAGAATGCGCTGTCCCGGTTTTTCCCTGCGGAGTTTTTCCAGCTCTTCCTCGTCTTCAATGACGGCGATTTCCGTTTTCCGGTTCAGATAGTATATGGCGTCCCGCGGTTCGGATTGATAGAAGTAGATATTCTCATCCGGCACGCGCATCTGTTCGGCGCGGAGCATCATCTGGCGGAATGTATAGCGGATCGTGCGGAACTGGGAGGCGGTGGGGATGACATAGACGAACACCACGAGCAGGGAAACGTAGATGGAGAAGATGGACTTCGCAAGCTTCACATCCGGCAGAATTTCCGTAAACGGCGGTTCGCTGCGCAGATGAAACAGGAACATTCCGAGAATGAACACGGCGGCAAGCGCCGCGACAATGGACTGCGGGACGAGGCGCAGCAGAAACTTGTATGCGGGGGGGACGATTTCCGGGAAGAGCGTCAGCACGATTCCGGCGAGCACGCAGAGAAGCAGTGCGATTGCCGGAAGCGAGCGGAACAGCAGAAGCAGAACCTGTTTGATCTTTTCCATCTGACGGTCGAAGGATTCGCGGGAGAGGTAGAGCGCCATCAGAATGGCGCAGAACGGAACCGCGGGGAGGATGTAGTACGGACGGCGTGAGCCGGAAATGGAGAAGAAGAGAAAAATCGCAATCAGGGTCCAGCAGAGCCAGCGTTCCGCCTCCTGGAACTGTTTGCGTCTGCGGAAGGCGTCGATGACTGCAAGGATCATGAACGGGCTCCAGGGGAGAAGCAGGCGCGGCAGATGAATGAAGTATGCATAGAACGGTTCGTCGTCGTGGTCGAACGGAGCGAAGAAGCGGATGATGTTTTCGCGCAGGGCGAGTGCGATTCCGCTGGTTTTGAGCGTGCCGTCGGCGTCGATGAGTTCCTGTGTTTCCGGTGCGACAGCCGGAGCGATGAGTTTGGAGAGTTCGAACGGAATCATGTAGACTCCGATTCCGATGAGGAGCGCAAGCACGGACTTCCAGTTCAAATGGAAGAGAACTTTTTTCGCGAGGAGCATGTCCACGCCCGCGGCGAGGAGGGGAACCGCAATTGCGGCCATTCCCTTCGCGTGCGCGCCGATGAAGCAGAGCAGGAAGAAGCCGAGATATCCGGGGAAGCTTTTTGTTTTCCGGAAGGCGAGATACCATGCGATTGCGCCGGTCGAGAACGCAAGATTCGCCATATCGGCTTCGGCGAGGCGTCCCCACCAGGCGAAGGAGTAGCAGGTCAGGAAAAGCCAGCCGGAGAGACGCGCGATCTCCGCGTTCCAGAGGCGTTTGGCAATGGAAACGGTCGCCATGAGCGCTGCGGCCGCCGCGAGCACGCTCGGGAGGCGGGCGAGAAACTCATTGACGGTTTTGCCGTTGAAGAGCGAGGTCAGCACGATGAACCAGTAGGTCAGCAGCGGCTTGTCGTAATAGGGTTCGAAGTTGATGGTCGGATGAAGGAAATCGTTCGTGAGGAACATTTCACGGACGACTTCGAGCCAGCGGGATTCGGAGCCTTTGACCGGCTCGACGCCGAGATTCCCGATCAGCAGAAGCGCGGCGCAAAGCCACAGCGGGAGCCAGAACAGAAGTTTTTTCTGTTTGCCGTTCAGCCCCGGTTTTTCCGGTTCGGGAGCGCTTTCGGGCTGTACGGGAGTCTGCTGAGCGGGACGGTTGAACTTCATGCGAGAACCTCTTTGATTGCGGAGACGACATCATCCTGATCTTTTTCCGTCATGGAGGGGAAGAGCGGGATGGAGCAGATGCGGTCGGAGTTCCATTCGGTGTTGGGGAGCATGCCGGGTTTGCAGCCCATCTGTTCGCGGTAGAACTTCTGGAGGTGCGTGCAGCGGAAGTGCAGCCCCGTGCCGATGTTTTTCTCTTTCAGTGCCGCCATGAATTCGTCGCGGTTGAGTTTGCCCTTGACGACGCGGACGACGAAGAGGTGCCACGCGTGCTTGAAATCGTAAGCGGGATCGGCGAGCGGCTGAATTTCTTCGATATCTTTGAGCAGTTCGCGGTAACGGAGGGCAAGGGCGGTGCGGCGGGCGTTGATCTCCTCAATGCGCGCGAGCTGACCGAGCGCAAGCACGGCCTGCATGTCGGGCATGTTGTACTTGTAGCCCGGTTCGACGACCTGCGCCTGCGGGGAGCGTCCGTGCGTGAGGCGGTCGTAAGCGTCGACGCCGAGACCGTGGAATTTGAGGCTGCGGCAGCGTTTGCCGAGTTCTTCTTCATCGGTGACGAGCATTCCGCCTTCGCCGGTTGTGATGTTCTTGATGGGGTGGAACGAGAACATTGCGGTTCCGGAGGAGCCGATGAGTTTGCCTTTGTAACGGGTTCCGAGCGCGTGCGCGGCGTCTTCCACAAGACGGATTCCGTGTTTCTTCGCAATGGCGCGGAGCGGATCAAGATCGGCGCTGGCTCCGGCGAAGTGGACGGGGACGATCAGTTTTGTGCGCGGCGTGATGTGCGCTTCGACCTCTTCGGGATTGACCATCAGGGTGTCCCTGTCGACGTCCACGAAGACCGGTTTCGCACCGGCGAGGACGGTGAGGTTGATCATGGAGACCCAGGTCATGGAGGGGGTGATTACCTCGTCGCCGGGCCCGATCCCGAGCGCGTGGAGGAGGACTTCCATCACGCCGGTTTCGGAAGTCATGGAGACGGCGTCGTCCGCCCCGAGATAAGCTTTGAAATCGGATTCAAACTGTGCGACTTTGGGACCGGTGGTGATCCAGCCGGAGCGCAGAACATCCGCGACAGCCTGAATGTCGGATTCTTTCAGATCGGGTTTGGAAAAGGGAAGGAACGTGTCTCTCATGACAAAAACTCCTTGTTAATATTCCTGATTTGTTTCCGGGTTGACGAGGCGGAACTGTTCCATGTGCATGGTCGGATCGGCGCGGAAGGAAAGTTCCTTGCCGTACTTTTCCTCCAGTTCGCTGAGCAGTTCGGCGTCGTCGTTTTTCAGCCGTTCGAGAATGGTCGGGTGCATGATGACGCGAACCGACATTTTGCGGGTGCGGCGTTTAAGCAGTTCTTTGAGGCGGCGCTGGATTTCGACGCTCATGCTGACCGGCGACTTGACGCGTCCGGAGCCGTTGCAGTACGGGCACGGGTCGTAGACGGCGTCTTTGACGCTTTCGTGCTCGCGCTGACGGGTCATTTCCATCAGTCCGAACTTGCTGATGGGGAGCAGACGGGTCTTGGCGCGGTCGGGCTGAACATAGGTCGCCATTGCGCGCTGAACGGCGTCGCGGTCCCGCTGCGTGCGCATGTCGATGAAGTCGATGACGACGAGTCCTCCGACGTTGCGGAGGCGGACCTGGCGGGCGATTTCCTCGGCGGCTTCAAGGTTTGTGCGGAGAATGTTTTCGGGCTGGTCTTTGGCATTTTTGTTTTTGCCGGAGTTGACGTCGACGGCGACGAGCGCTTCGGTTTCGTCAATGCAGATGTAGCCACCGCTCGGGAGCTGGACGACTCGGTTGAAGACGGTTGCGACCTGTTCGGCGACTTTGTATCGTTCGAAGACGGGCTGGGCGCGGTTGCTGAGAGTGATGCGCGTGTCGTAGCAGCCGAATTCGGCGAAATCCGCTTTCAGTTTTTTCGCGGCGTCGGGATCGTCGACAACGATTTCGTCAATGTCGTCGGTGAGGAAGTCGCGGACGGTGCGTTCGAGCAGATTGGGTTCGCGGTAGACGATAGCGGGCGCGTTTTTCTCTTCGAGTGCGGCGCTTGCGGATTCCCAGATTTTGAGGAGCATGCTGAGATCCTTTTCAAAATCTTCGGCTTTGTGTCCTTCGCCGATGGTCCGGCAGATGAGCCCCATGCCTTCGGGAACGTCGAGCTTTGCGAGAATCTTACGGAGACGGTCGCGCTCCTTTCGGTCGTCGATGCGCGAAGAGAGTCCGATGTGGTCGGAGTAGGGCAGAAGAACGAGATAGCGTCCGGGAATTGTGATATTCGTCGAGAGACGCGCGCCTTTGGTTCCGATTGGCCCCTTGACGATCTGAACGAGGAGTTCGGAGTTTTCGGGGAACATCTTCGGAATGTCGGCAACGGTGATTTTCCCGCTGTGGAGTTTTGTTTCGAACTCTTTGAGGCGCTGCGCCTTGTTGGTGCGTCCGACGAGTCCGCGGATGCGGTCGGCGACTTTGCTGAGGACGGATGTTTTCTTGCGCCGTTTTGCGGTTGGCTCTTCTCCGGATTCGGCTTCGGCGTGGCGGATGTCGTCGAGCATGTCATAGGAGGCGGGGAGCATGTCCTTGTAATGCAGGAATCCGTTTTTGACGGCGCCGATATCGACGAAGGCTGCTTCGAGTTTCTTTTCGAGATGCGTGATGCGCCCGAGGTAGATGGACCCGGCGACAAGCTCGTCCTCGTCGCGCCGTTCGATCTCATACTCTTCGAGCCTTCCGTTCCGCAGGAGAGCGAAACGTGTTTCGAGCTCTTCGCAGTTCAGTATGATCTGTTTTTTGTTTTTCATGAATTGGTTTTCTTTTCCTGTGGAGTGTTTTTGGGCTCCGGCGGCGGAGGACCGTCGAAGACCTGTCTGACGGCTTCCGGGTTGTTGAAGCCGCGGAGGAAATCGGCGGCGTTCATTTCGCGGGAGCCTTCCGGGATGACGCGGACGAGTTCGAGTGCGCCCTGTCCGCAGGCGACGATCCATTTTTTATCGCAGGCGAGTGTGGTTCCGGGCGAGCCGGATTCGGGGAGAACGCGGGCTTCGGTGATTTTGATGGACATGAGTCCGTTCTTTCCGTTGATGCGGAAAGTGGAAGCCGGCCATGGGTAGTACGCGCGCACCTTGCGTTCGAGCAGTCCGGCGGGTTCATCCCAGTGAACCGAACCGTCGGATTTGTGGATCTTCCGGGTTAAAGTGGCGTCCGGTTCGTTCTGCGGAACCGGCTGAAGCCCTTCGGCGATGCGGTCGATGATTCCCGCAATGTTCCGTGAGCCGAGCTCGGAGAGAGCAATCTCAAGGGTCTGCGTGTTCATCGAAGGCGGAACGTCCATGGTCACGACAGAGTAGACCGGCCCGGTGTCCAGCCCTTTGTCCATGCGCATGAAGGTGATTCCGTTTACTTTGTCACCGGAGAGAATGGAGGTTGCAAGCGGGGAGGCTCCGCGGTATTTCGGCAGGATGGAACCGTGAACGTTCAGGCATCCCAGACGCGGGAAGTTCAGAAGTTTTTCGCGCAGGAGCTGACCGAAGGAGACCACGACGACGAGATCGGGCACAAGTTCGTTCATCAGCTGCATGAATTCATCGGAACTGACCGATTCGACTCTGCGGCAGGGAATTCCGACCGCGTCGGCGAATCCTCCAAGCGGGGTCGGTTTAGGCAGACGCTTTCTTCCGGACGGCTTATCCGGCTGGGTGCCGACTCCGACCAGTTCGATATTTTCCGCCTTGTTCAGCGCGTCGAGAAAAGGAACCGCGAACGCGCCCGATCCCAGAAAGTAGACTTTTATTTTATTTTTCTGCATAAATTGCAACCGCACTCCGTAACAGCTTCAGTATGTAGGAGCTTAATCTACCACACTTTCTTACATTTGGCAAATCGCGGAAGCGAAAATATTCAAGAAATGATGAAAGTATAATGTTTTTTACCGCTCTTTCCGATATTCCCGCGGTGATTTCCCCGTATGGCGCGTGAATGCTTTGGAAAAAGCAAACGCATTGGAGTACCCCGTCTGCGCCGCGATTTCATCCAGTTTGGCGTCGGTGCGGAGAAGCATTTCAGAGGCAAATTGAAAGCGGATTTCGTCGATCAGTTCCCCGGGGGAGCGTCCGCACTGTTCCTTGACCCGCTGATAGAGCAGGGAGACGGACATGTTGAGTCTGCGTGCCAGTTCGTCAACCGTCCATTTGTGCGCGGGGGAGGATTCCACAAGCTCGATCATCCGCCGGATGCGTCCCGCCAGATGCGGCGCCTTGAGCTCCCTCTGGAGACAGTCGTTCAGCAGTTCTGCAATGTGCTGCATCTCGGCCGGAGCGGATTTCTCTATCTGGAAGCGGACGAACAGGTTTATCAGCGCTTCGATCTCTTCTGCGTAGAGCGATGGAGTGACCGTCTGTTCCCAGCCTGGTCGCGGAGTGAAGGAGAAATAGGTGTGGCGGAAGATGCCTTCACGCACAACACAGCGCCTGTTTGTATCGGAGCACATGAACAGGGACGTTCCCGGCGGGGCGGTGAAGCGTTTGCCGGGGATTTCAAATTCCACAGTTCCCTCATGAATCAGCCAAAGCGTCCAGTGCCGCCGTTCGCTTCCGCCGGTCCGCACCATTTCATACGGTGCGCGGATCGCGGCGGTTCCTCCGCAGAGGATCCCGAAAGGCGCCAGATATTTTTCCGCTTCAGGACAGGCAGTGCTGCGGATTTGCAGAAATCCCTGATGTTTCATGGAATTGGATATGTTTTTTGTAGATTTGGACATGTTATTCCTCCCGGCTTTGTGCTATATTATAGCGTGAGAAAAACATAAATGCAAGGACGAGCCATGTTTCTTTTTGAAAAAAAATCTTTCCGCATCACCGCTGCCGGCGTGGAGCCGGACGCGCTGGAACTGATCGAAACCTGCAATGGAGCGTTTCGTTCCTTCCGCATCGTCAACCGCGGCGATAAGCCCTGCCGTATCCGCGAAGCGGTTGTTCTGAGCCTCCCGCATACGTTTCCCGCCGATACCCGCATTTACGGCGAGGGCTTCAACATGCTTTCGCAATACTGGGGAACGCTGGAGGAGATCGAATCGACGGCCTACACCGACCGCGACCATTACCGTCTGCCGGTTTGCAAAGGATTTTTCACCTGCTACAATCTGCTTCATCTTTTCCCTTCGGCAGGTTCTCCTGTGCTTGGCGGCTTTTCTTCCTGCCGGCGGTTCACAAATGAAATCCGGTTCAACCGCGAGCGCATTGAGTTCGCCGTCGACTGCGAAGGAACTGAAATCCCCGCGCATGGCTCTCTTGAGCTGGAAGAGCTTTATCTTTCCCGGACGGGCGGACGCGAGGAACAGCTTGCGGAGTTTGCCGCGCGTCTTGCCGCGAATCATCCGCCGCTGCCGTATTCCGAACCTGTCACCGGCTGGTGCTCGTGGTACTGCTATGGACCGGAGGTTACGGAGTCCGATATTCTCCGCAGCGCCGGATTGATGAAAGCAAAATTCCCCGAATTGCGTTTTATTCAGATCGACGACGGTTATCAGGCGCATATGGGGGACTGGCTGATTCCGCATCCGAACTTTCCGTCGGGCGTCGCGCCGCTCTGCCGCAGAATCGGGGAGCTCGGGCTGGAGCCGGCAATCTGGGTGGCTCCGTTCATCGCGGAGGAGAATTCGGAGCTGTTCCGGAAACATCCGGACTGGTTTGTGATGGATGAGTCCGGTGCGCCGCTGCGTTCCGACCGCTGCTCTTTCGGCGGCTGGCGATGCGCTCCCTGGTATATGCTCGACGCCTCCGTTCCCGCCGCGTGCGATTATCTCCGCACGGTTTTCCGGACGATGCGGCGTGAGTGGAACTGCCGTTATTTCAAACTGGATGCGACGGTCTGGGGCTGTCTTCCGTTTGGTGTCCGGCATGACCGTTCCCTGACGCGCGTCGAAGCGTTCCGCCGCGGAATGGAGGCTCTTACGGAGGGGGCTGGAGCCGGAGCTCTCATTCTCGGCTGCAACGCTCCGATGTGGCCTTCGCTCGGAACCTGTTCGGCAATGCGGGTTACTGGTGATATTTCCCGCACCTGGAAGCACTTCAAGGCTCTTGCCCGCGAATGTTTTTCGCGCAACTGGCAGAACGGGAAGCTGTGGATCAACGATCCTGACTGTCTGGTGCTGGAGAATCTGTCCAAAACGGTGGTCGGCCCCGGCGGTGAACTGGTGGATGTTCCGCAGAGTTCGCTTTCGGAAAACGAGTTTTCCTTTCACCGCGCGCACATTCTTGCATCCGGTGGAATGCTGCTTTCGAGCGATGTTCCGGAGCGAATATCGGCGGAGTCGGCGGCGGTGATCCGCAAACTCGTTTCAATGTACGGGCGGACGGCGGCGTTTTCCGATCCAGGGTTCCGTCACGGCACGATTCCGCATCCGGAAGGAACCCTGCACTGTTATTTCAACTGGAGTGATTCTGGCCGGATGTATGCGTTCCCGCCTTCCGGAGTTTGGACGGATTTCTGGACGGGAGAGGCGGTCTGCGGAGATGCCCTGACTTTGCCGCCGCGCAGCGCCCGTGTGATTCTGGTGCGCGGCTGACGCTCAGCGCTGTCTGCTTTCCCATTCGGTGAAGGTGATGCACTCCGCGCCGAGGTTGCGCATGTCGAGAATATTCGCCGCGGCGACGGCTTCGGTCTTTGCGCTGCAGGCGTCGGTGATGACGCTGACCGCATAGTCCAGCGAAAGCGCGTCGTTGACGGTTGCGCGGATGCAGTTCGGGTACTGCGTTCCGCTGACGAGGACGCGTTCAACGCCGAGCCGTTTCAGCATGAGATCAAGACTGGTCTGGAAAAATGCGCTGTAGCGCGGTTTGATGACGGTCTTTTCACCCGCTTCCGGCGTGAGTTCCTTGATGATTTCAGCTCCGAGGGTGCCGGGGACGACGAACGGCGTGCGGCGGAAGTCTGCAAGGCGTGCGCGCTCCACGGTGAGCCCGTCCGCGCTGTAGGAGCGGATGACATGGAAAACAGGAATCTCATGTTTCCTGCAGGATTCCCGCAGTTTGCGGATGACCGGGACGGTTGCCTCCGCGCCTGCGACATGAACGGGCGTTCCCGGGTGTACAAAATCGTTCTGCATGTCAATGATGAGAAGCGCCTGCGCTGTTTTCTGTTCGTTCATACGAATCCTCTTTTCTTAAAATGAAAGCCGTCTCTCTGCGGGGAAGCGGAGAGACGGCCGGTTCGGAAGAATTATTTTTTCTTCCCTTTTTCCTCCTCTCTCGGACGGAAGGTGGGAACCTTTTTGATCATGGTGATGACCTGCTCCGCGGAGATGAGCTTCGTGCACTCGAAATGACGGTCGGTGCCTTTGTGACGCGGACACCAGAGAAAATCGTAGTGGTCGAAGTCGATGCGCATGTCGTTCCAGCAGGAGTGGCAGGTGTGATAGTTGATGACGCGGTAGGGCGTGGCGAATTCGTTGGTCGGGTGCGTGAAGCCGGAGATCATGATGACCGGGACTTTGCATCCCCAGGCGAGCCAGCTGAGCCCGGAGCTGAGACCGATGAAGAAGTCGGCGTCCTTGATGAGGTCGATCCGTTCCTGAAGGGGCAGCTGACCGGTGAAATCTTCAACGCCGTAGGGAATATGGTTCCAGTTCAGCCCGGTGCCGTGGACGCGGTCGCGGTCGATGCAGAGCACGCGGTATCCGTTGTCCTTGAGAAATTTGACGACTTCATACCAGCCGTAGGGGTTGTTCCAGTATTTCGCCTGGCTGGAGCTCTGGGCGGCGATGCAGACATATTTTTCCTTGATTTTGCGCGGAGCGGAGAGGTCGAAGCGCGGGGGCTCGTCGGCGGGATCCACGCCGAGGATGTAGCCGGCGGTGCGGTGGAGTCCGATGTAGCGGAAGTCGATCGGCTGATGGTCGACGTCGCCGCGGAAGAAGAGCCCCATGTAGTAGCAGGCGTAGGGCTTGTAGTTCTTGGTCTCTTCGGGCGCGATGAAGGTGATGTTCGGATACTGCTTTTTGACGACTTCGGCAATCCACGGGGTCATGACGCAGACGAGTTTGCACTGGTGTTTGAGCTGGAAGCGTTCCACATAGCTGAACCAGCCGATGGAGTCGCCGATGGTTCCGACGGGAAGCTGGATCATGACTTCGCGGTCCTTCGCGTCGAAATCGTGTGTGAAGATCGGTTCTTTTCCGCCCTTGTTATGAATGATGAGGCGGAAGCGGATGAAGAATTTCTTGACGCTTGTGACATACGCGCCGGGAACGGTGTCCTGGCTGAAGAGAATGATTCCGGTGTCGATGTCGGTGAAGGTCACATGGTACTCTTTTCCGTTGTGCGGGAAGAGGATGCGGATGCCGTCGTTGAAGTCGAATTTGATGCCTTCGACGGCGTCCTGCGTGGGGATCTGGGGAATTTCTCCGTAGATGGATGGCTGTTTGGGCTGTTCTTTCTGCGGCTGAGCCGGGGCGGGGGGCGTCGGCTGGGCGGCGGATTGCGCGGATACAAAAATATCATTCTGCACATTCAGATTCTGTGCATTGGGCGTAATGGTGAAATCGTTCATAAAGATCTTTTCTCCTGACTGATTGTTCCCGGTTACTATATTGCGTTTCCGGATATAGTCAAATAGAAAAGACTAATTTTTTTGTTGTTTTTTCAATTTTTTTTTCAGAGGTTCCACTTAACCACGGAGTGATACTCAAACGCTTCGAGTTTTCGGAAGAGCGCTTCGGGTTCAGTTTCCGCAATCATCATCTCTTTCTGTTCACGGCGGAGGAAGCCTTCCTCGCACATGCGTTCCATCCAGAGAATCAGCGGATCGAAAAAGCCGTTGATGTTCATGACGGCGACGGGACGGGGATTGAGATCAAGGGTCTGGAGCGACATGGCTTCGACGAGCTCATCCGCTGTTCCGAGTCCGCCGGGCAGGGCGATCAGCGCATCGGATTCCTCCATGAACATGCGTTTGCGTGTTGCCATGTCGGGAACGACGCGGTATTCGGTCAGCGCAGGATTGCCGACGATTTTATGGAGCTGTTCCGTGATGATTCCGAGGACTTTTCCGCCGTGTTCGAGGCAGCTTTCCGCGACGGCGCCCATGGTTCCGCAGTTGCTTCCGCCGTAGACGAGGCGGATGTTGTGCTTTGCCAGATATTCGCCGAGCTTTCGCGCGTTTTGAACATAGATTTCAGATTTGCCGGGATTGGAGCCGCAGTAGACGCAGACGGATTGAATTTTCATGGAATCACCTTTTCAGAAAAAACGCGGAGCCGGGCGAGCCGGTTCCGCGTGTGTAAAACAGAGATGAACTCTTATTTGTCGCTGAGAGCAACAACGCCCGGGAGAGCCTTTCCTTCGAGGAATTCGAGGGAAGCGCCGCCGCCGGTGGAGATGTGGGACATCTTGTCCGCGAGTCCGCTCTTGTTGACAGCCGCAACGGAGTCGCCGCCGCCGATGATGGAAACGCCGCCGTTTGCCTTGACTTCTGCAACAGCCGCGCAGACGCCGAAGGTGCCCTTGTTGAATTTCTCCATTTCGAAGCATCCCATCGGGCCGTTCCAGACAACCGTCTTGGCGTCCTTGATGGCCTTGCTGTAGAGCTCAACGGTTTTCGGACCGATATCGAGACCCATCCAGCCTTCCGGAATGTCGTCGCCGACAATCTGGGTGTTGGCGTTGGCGTCGAACTTGTCCGCGGCGACGTTGTCGACCGGGAGGAGGAAGTTCACGCCGAGCTCTTTCGCCTTGGCGATCATGTCTTTGGCATATTCGAGCTGGTCGTTTTCGCAGAGGGAGTTTCCGACGTTGTGACCCTGAGCCTTGAGGAAGGTGTAAGCCATGCCGCCGCCGATGATCAGGGTGTTGACCTTGGTCAGGAGGTTGCTGACAACTGCGAGTTTGTCGGAGACTTTGGCGCCGCCGAGGATGGCGACGAAGGGACGAACCGGGTGTTCAACGGCGTTGCCGAGGAACGCGATTTCCTTTTCCATCAGGAAGCCGGCAACGGAGGTGCCGATGTACTTGGTGATGACGGCGGTGGAAGCGTGGGCGCGGTGAGCGGTTCCGAACGCATCGTTGCAGTAGATGTCGCCGTAGGAAGCGAGCTTCTTTGCGAGTTCTTTCTGCTGTTCCTTGAGAGCGGCTTTTGCGGCCTTGAACTCTTCATCGGACTGACCGTCTTTCTGTTTCAGCTTGGCCTGCTCTTCTTTGTGGTAGCGGGTGTTCTCAAGCATGAGGATTTCGCCCGGCTTGAGAGCCTTGACCTGGTCGTCGGCGGTGGCGCAGTCCGGAGCGAACGCAACCGGCTTGCCGAGAAGGTTGGAGAGGTAGTCGGCGACGATCTTGAGGGAGGTGTCGGGGGTGATGCCCTTTTCATCGGGGCGACCCATGTGGCTCATGAGAACGAGGCTTCCGCCCTGTTCGAGAACGTATTTGATGGAGGGGAGAGCGCCCTTGATGCGGGTGTCGTCCTTGATGACTCCGTCTTTGACCGGCACATTGAAGTCGACGCGCATGACAACGCGTTTGCCTTTGAGATCAACGTCGCGAAGAGTTTTCTTGTCCATGATCAGAATTCCTTAAAGAAAAAGTTTGGAAATAAAAAAGGGCGGGCGTTCAAGAGTCGCCCGCCCTTTCAAAATGCTGTTGTCAGTCAAGCAATGAACTTACTTGGCGATGACGCGAACCATTTCGAGGACCTTGTTGGAGTATCCCCATTCGTTGTCGTACCAGGAGCAGACTTTGACGAAGGTCGGGTCGAGCTGGATGCCGGCCTTGACGTCGAAGATGGAGGTGCGGGCGTCGCCGCGGAAGTCGGTGGAGACAACGGCTTCATCGGTGTAGCCGAGGATGCCCTTGAGTTCGCCTTCGGAAGCTTCCTTCATAGCGGCGCAGATTTCCTCGTAGGAGGCTTCTTTGTTGAGCTCGACGGTGAGGTCAACGAAGGAGACGTCGGAGGTCGGGACGCGGACGGACATGCCGGTGAGCTTGCCGTTGAGTTCCGGGAGAACCTTGCCGACAGCCTTTGCAGCGCCGGTGGAGGAGGGGATCATGTTCTCGAGGATGCCGCGGCCGCCTCTCCAGTCCTTCTTGGAGGGACCGTCAACGGTCTTCTGGGTAGCGGTTGCAGCGTGGATGGTGGTCATGAGGCCGCGCTTGATGCCGAACTTGTCGTTGAGGACCTTGGAGATCGGGGCGAGGCAGTTCGTGGTGCAGGAAGCGTTGGAGATGATGTCCTGGCCGGCATAGGTCTTGTGGTTGACGCCATAGACGAACATCGGGGTTGCATCCTTGGAAGGAGCGGACATGATAACTTTCTTTGCGCCGGCAGTGATGTGCTGACGTGCAAGCTCGTCCTTCAGGAAGAGGCCGGTGGATTCGACGACAACGTCGGCGCCGACTTCGTTCCACTTGAGCTGGGTGGGATCCTTTTCAGCGGTGAGGCGGATCTTCTGGCCGTCGACGATCATGTAGTTGCCTTCAACTTTGATGTCGTGGTTGAAGATGCCGTGGACGGAGTCGTACTTCAGCATGTAAGCGAGGTACTCGGGATCGAGAAGGTCGTTGATTCCGACGATTTCGATGTCCTTGGAGAAGTTTTCCACTGCAGCGCGGAAAACCATGCGGCCGATTCTTCCGAATCCGTTAATTCCAACTTTGATAGCCATTTTTTTTCCTTCCTTCTTGTTTAAAGGTTAAATAGCCGAATACTTTTCTTTGTCCGGTAATATATCATCCGCTTGCCGGTTTGTCAATGCGGATTTTCAGATTTTATACGCTTTTCCTTGCCGGATTAATTGAAAATTCTCCTCTCTTCCGGTTTGTTTCTGCAATTCAGGGAATTTTTCTGCTTCCCCAGTATCGCAGTTTTTTTGAGAAAAATTTTCCGCGGAGCTTTTTATTCTCCGTTTTTCCTGTATATTGTGGATGAATAACAGGAGATTTGCAATGTTCGAAACAAGATTATACAGCTCGCTCGTCAAAGTCATGCAGCGCACGGCTCCGACGGAGGGAATGATTCTGAATTCCGCAACGGTGCTGCGCGGTGAAGTTTTCTCGTTCCAGGTCGCTTACCGGGCGGATCATGAGGATGAAATCATTTCCGTCAAACCCGTTTCCAGACTGCGCGATATCCAGATCCGTTCTGTGGAATGTGTTCCCGTGCGCAGTCTCGGATGTGCGAAACCGGATCCCGATTCCCTGCTCAAAGAGCCGGGGCTGATGCCCGATATTCTCGGCGACCTGCCGGCTCCGTTCATGGTTCCGCCGCACCTCTGGCGTTCCCTGTGGGTCACCGTGCGCGTTCCCGCAAAAACAAATCTCCGGGAATGCGAAATTTCTCTGGAGTTCAAAACAAAAGAGAACGGAACTGTCCGGACGGAACCGCTGAAACTGGAAATCCTCCCCGCAGCTCTGCCGCCGCAGAAGCTGATCCATACAGAATGGTTTCATACCGACTGTCTGGCGAGCTACTACGGCGTGGAAGTGTTCAGCGAGGAGTACTGGTACCTGGTTGAAACGTTTCTGCGCAATGCCGTGGATCACGGCATCAACATGGTGCTGACTCCGGTATTCACTCCGCCGCTTGATACGCAAGTCGGGGAGGAGCGTCCGACCGTTCAGCTGGTTGACGTCAAAGTGACGGAGAGCGGTTACGAGTTCGATTTCGACAAACTCGCCCGCTGGATTGCGCTTGCCCGGGCGGCGGGAATCCGGCATTTTGAAATTTCACATCTCGCGACGCAGTGGGGCGCGGAAAAAACTCCGAAGATCATGGCGGATGTCAACGGTGAACAGAAGCGGATTTTCGGCTGGGACGTCCGCTCGGATTCTCCGAAATACCGCAAATTCCTTGCCGCCTTTCTGCCGGAACTCGTCGACTTTCTCTCTGTCGCAGGCGTGGCGGAAAACTGCTGGTTCCACACGTCCGACGAACCGGAGGGCAAACATCTGGAGAGCTATTGCAGGATCGCGGAGCTCATCCGCAAGTACACGCCCGGATTCAAACACATCGACGCGCTTTCCGAAGTCGAATTTTACGAGAAGGGCGTCGTCGAAATTCCGGTCTCGTGCATCGACCGCACGATGAATTTCATCCGCGCCGGCGTGAAGAATCCGTGGACCTATTACTGCTGCTGTCCGGCGAACGGTTACACAAGCCGTTTCATTCATCTTCCCTCCGCGGTGACGCGTGCGCTCGGCATTCAGCTTTTCCGCTATGGAATCGCCGGATTCCTGCACTGGGGATTCAATTTCTACTTCTCACGTCTTTCCCGCAAGCCGGTTGATCCGTTCCAGGTGGTTGACGCAGATTACGGGTTCCCGGACGGCGACTCTTTCATCGTCTATCCCGGTCCCGAGTGCGAACCGCTGGATTCGATCCGCAACGAACTGATGCGCGAAGCTCTTCAGGATCAGCGCGCGCTGGAACTGCTCGCGCGTCTGACCTCCCGCGAGGAGGCTTGCGCCGTGCTCGACCGTGCGTGCGGCGGAACCCTGACTTTCACGGAATTCCCCCGCACCGAATCCGCTCTTCGCGCCGTCCGCTCCGCCGTCAACGACGCCATCCGGGACGCGCTGAAGTAAGGGAAAATGCTGTTTTAATCTTTTCTGTTCCGGTTCCGGTATTCCGCGGGCGGCATGTCGAAATGACGTTTGAAGGCGCGGTAGAAACTCTCGATGTTCTGGAATCCGGCGTCGGTGCAGATCTGCCGGATGTCTGTCTCCGTGCTGCTCAGGGCGAAGGCGGCCCGCTCCAGACGCGTGTTCAGATGAAACTGGTAGGGGGTGACGCCGAACTCTTTTTTGAACAGACTGTTGAGGTACGCCGGACTGTATCCGGCGCGGCGGCAGATATTTTTCCAGTTTGTGTAAATGCAGTCGGGATGTGCGAGCAGGTCGCGGGTTTCCAGAAGGTTGTGATGCGATATCTCCGTTTCTCCGCCTCGCGAACTGCTGCGGAGGAGGTTCCATTCGATCGCGGAGAAAAGATAGTTCCGGAGTTCCGCGAGATGACGTCCTTCGGAAAAGGCGTCGAGAGCCTCCTCCACGAACGGATCGAGTCCGGATTTGTTCACCCATGCGCCGATGTGCGGGAGGGGGTGTTTCGCCGGATCATATCCGGAAAATGCGATCAGCAGGGCGCGGTAGGGATGCTTGTCCGGGAAATCGTGAATGGTTTCCATTCCTTCGGATTGCGCGAAAAGCGCGCCGCGCCGGTAAGTTTTTCCCTCGTAGAAGACGACGCCCCCGAGCAGAAGTTCCGCATAGAGACATCCTTTCGGGATGATGGTTGAATTGAAATCGCGGTCGCGCGGCGCACGAAAATAATAAACGATGTCGAGTTTCAGTTCATCCATGTGAAAGGGCGCTCCGGTTGAATGGTTGAATTTGCCAGCGGGATAATATAATTCGGGGGCCGGAGAAAATCAATGCCGCTTCGTGAAAAATGTTTTCGGCGCTTTTCTTTAACAGTTATTTATATTTTTCTCCTCAAATAGTAGTTCTTGTCAATAGACAATTTCGCGTTTATGGTGTATAATTATAGAAGACAATCGAAACAACGGAGATGCGGAAAATGCTTCTCTTAAACTCAATATGGAAAGGAAATCAGGAAAGAACTATATTTCGCGCATGAACTGCAGAAACACAGGACATTGCTTTTTGTCAATAACGGATTCCGGAAGCTTGCTCTGCTGACGGAATGAGCGGAAACAACAAATCCGTTTTTCGGAAAACTTTTCCGGACGGACAGAACGAAAAGGATAGGGAAATACGATGAACAGAAGAACGTTTGAGCGACGCATTCTTGCAGCCATAACCCGCAAGCTGCATAGAAAATTCACGCTTGTAGAGCTCCTCGTGGTAATTGCCGTCATTGCAATTCTTGCCGGAATGCTGCTGCCCGCGCTGAACAAGGCGAGAGAAAAGGCTTTCGGAATCAAGTGTGTGAACAACAAGAAACAGTGCGGAACCGGCTTCGCTATGTATGCAAATGACAACAATGATTACGTTGTCCTGCTGGATGCGGGCGACAACCGGGTTCTGCATCCGACAAATGACACGATCTGGTATGAGACGATTATCGACTCTGAATGGAAGGGGTACAGCAGAACGGGGGTGTTTGAAGGTCCGCTCTATATCAAAAACTGGGATGTTGCATTCTGCCCTTCCGGAGAGATCAGTCTGACAACTTTCGGACACGACCGGAAATATACCTGTTACGGCGCGAATATGAACGGCGGCGACTGGGAGCCCGCGGGAGCCGTACCTGGAAAACCTGTTGTCGTCTTTCAACAGGGAAGAGTTCCGCTTTGCAAAAAGAATCTTCCTTCATGGATTACAGAACTTCCATTTCTGGGAGACGGTTATAAACCTTCTGAAGAGAAAAAGAACAATTGGACGATCAGTCATGGAAATTCCGGAGCGCCTTTGGCGGTCCGCCATGCGGGAAGCACAAATTTCCTGATGCCGGACGGTTCCGTCAGCAATGTCGGAGTCGGCGGTCTTTACAAATTCGGATTCCAGACAAACCACAAACAGTTTTGAGCATTAAAAAAGGAGATTGACTTATGCTGAAACAGTTTTTCATCGCCGCCGCGCTCGGTCTGAGCGGACTGGCAGCCGTTTCTGGCTTTGAACCGGCTCCGGTTTACACCCCCGAGAATTTTTCCAAAGAATACCGGGATGCAATCAGGAAAGAGATTCCGGCGTTCCTGCAGAAGACGGAGAAAAGTCTGAAGGCTTTGAATGCGGATTTTGCAAAGGCTCCGGCTTCGGAAATTCAGAAGGAGCGTTTTGCCAAACGCATGGAGATTGCGGAGAAGTTGCTGACACTCATGAAAAAAGATGCAGGTTCGGAGAATCCGGATGCTCCGCTCTTTCTGGAGCGGGAACGGAATGACATGAACAGTTTTCTCGCCTATTTCAAACAGGAGATCCGTCTTGCCAAACGCATGGCCGCAATGAAGGAAACCGTATTTGACCTCTCGCAGTTCGGTGCCAAAGGCGACGGAGTTGCGAACAATTACGCTGCGTTTGAAAAGATCAAACAGGAAATCGCAAAAACGCGCGGGAAAGTTCTTGTAAAGATTCCGAAAGGCATTTACTACATTCATCCGGGAAAGGACGGAACGCATGTTGAAATCAAAGGGATGAGCAATGTCACTTTCGATGGTGGAAACGAGGCTGTTCTTCTGTTCGGCAATTCCAATCCGAATTGTCCGGGGGTGAAAATCATCAATTCGGAAAATGTGACTTTCCGCGGTTTGACTCTGGAATACAAGGGCAAACTTTATGCGCAGGGAACAATTGTTTCGGTCGATCCGGCGACGTCAAGCGTTGTTTTGAAGATGGAACCGGATTCTCCGCTTCCGTATCTGAAGCAGGTGACGATGGCGTTTGATTCGAACGGGAAAATGGTGAAAGCCGCCAGCGACAAGTTCTTTCATAAAGTGGAAAAACTGGCGGATGGAACCTGCAAGGCGCAGATCGGTCATGCGCTGAACGGCAAACTCAACGGTCTGAAACCGGGAATTGTCATGGTGATTCCGAAGCGTTTCAACAAACCCGCGCTTGATATTACCGGCGGCAGATTCTGCACGGTTGAAAATGTCACGGTTCTCAACTCCACCGGAGCGGCGTTTACTTCCGCAAACAGTGTAGCTCCTTCGTTTGTCAACTGCACGGTCAAGCCGCGGAAGGGTGAGTTCCTGTCAACCAATGCGGACGCGCTGTTCATTTGGCGTCCGATGGAGATCGGCGCTTTTGCGAAGAACTGCGATTTCCGCAATATGAGTGACGACTGCTTCAATACTCTCGCTCCGGGTGTTGCTCTTGCAGAAATCCGTGACGGTAAACTGTTGCCGGACAACACGAACCGCGACGCCGGAACAAATCTTCTGCTTGTTTCTCCTTATACCGGAGAAATCAAGATGCAGACGACCGTTGTCAGAAACGGAACAGCAAAGTTCAAGGACGGTGTAACCGGTGAACTGACATTGAAACATCCGATTCCGAACAACATCGTCACCTACGCGAACCAGAACCAGGCGGTCGCGACGGAAAGAGAGCGCCGGGAGCACTTTATCGGCACGAAAAAGCTCCGGAATGAGCCGGATATGTTTTTTGAGCCGAACCACTGCGGACTCGGAACCGTGCTGGTCAATTATACGGCCGGGAACAACCGCAACAACGGCATTACAATTCAAGCCTCCAACGTTCTGATTGAAAACTGCAAACTCGAGAACACCGGCTGCGGAATCAATATAACGGCAATGCTGAACTGGAAAGAAGGTCCGGCTCCATACAATGTCACCGTGCGCAATGCAAAATTTACCGATTGCGTATTCGGTATCCAGAGCGTCTATCTTTCCACTCTCGGCAAAACGCTTGATATGCGTTCCATTCGGGAAATCACAGTGGAAAATGCCGACTTCTCAAGAATGGTGATGGCCGGACTCCGCATCAACAACGTCGACGGCGGAGTTTTCAAGAACCTCGTGTTCAAGGATATGAACCGCGCGGTTATGATTGACAATTCCGGCAATCTGAATTTTTCGGACTGCAAGTTCGGCGATTCGGAACTGACCCTGAGCGACTTGAAGCTGGAACGCGCTTCCGAAGATTCCATCGAAGGCATTTACTGATTGTTCCAGTCAACATCCGCCCGGAGTTTTCCCTCCGGGCATTCTGAAAGACGATCCCCTATGAAAGAATATTCCGCGCCATCCCGTATTCTCTCTCTTTCCGGAACCTGGAAGTTTTCCGCCGACGGCGTGAAGGAAATTCCCTCCAAAGTCCCCGGAGACGTGCTCGACGACCTCCGTTCCGCAGGCTTGATTAAAGATCCCTGTTACCGCATGGATTATCTGGACTGCGTCTGGTGCGGAGAGAAGGAGTGGATCTGCCGCAAAATCTTCCGCGGCAGTTTCCCCGCGGGTGAGATGCATGACCTCGTGTTCGACGGTCTCTCCTATGTTGCGGAAATTGAACTCAACGGCAAACACCTTGCCACGCACAAAACGATGATGCGCGGTCTCCGCATCCCTGTCGCGGGAATCCTGCGCGACAACGCGGAAAACGAACTCGTCGTCCGTCTGAAAGCGTTCAACAAGGAGGAATTGAACATCCCCGTCATCTCCTTCTGGAGCGACTGGAGCGAGGGCGTTTATGACTCCCGTTTTGCCGCCATGCGCGGCGCGGGACGCAAAGCCCACTATTCCTACGGCTGGGACTGGACGCACGGTCTGCCGTCTTGCGGAATCTGGCGGGATGTCCGCGTCGAATCGTTTGCAGTTGCCCGTCCGGAAAAAATCTTTGCGGAAACATCGCCGGACGGACGCGTTCGTCTTTCGTTTCAGCTGCACACGGAACTGGAAGATATTCTCGACTGTCGCGCCGCATTGGAGATTCGGGAAAAAGAGACGGGAAAGCCGGTCTTTTCCGCCGCGTATCCGGTCAAGCTCGGTCCCGGCGAGACGGAATATATGTTTGACGCGCGGGTGGATTCGCCGGAACTCTGGTATCCGGCCGGATACGGGAAACAGGCGCTTTACGAGCTGCGGCTGCAGATCTTCTCCGGTATGCGGGAGGTCGCGTCGTTCCGTCACCGCTTCGCTTTCCGTTCGTTTGAGATTGAAGAGAAGCGTTTCACGGAGAAGCAGGGACTTTTTCAGTTCCGTGTCAATGGCATTCCCGTGTTCGCGAACGGCGGCAACTGGGTTCCTCCCGACATGCTCCCCGGGACCGTGGGGAGGGAGCGTCTGCGGCATCTGATCGCGCTTGCGGCGGAGTGCGGATACAACTATCTGCGCGTCTGGGGCGGCGGTTATTATGAATCCGATGATTTTTATGACCTCTGTGATGAAGCCGGCATCATGGTCTGGCAGGATTTCATGTTCGGCGGACCGGAAGTTCCGGAATTTGATCCTGCGTTCCGTGCGGAGTGCCGCCGCGAGGCGGAAGAGGTCGTGTGCCGCCTTCGCCGTCATCCCTGCATCTGTGTCTGGTGCGGATCCAATGAAACGGACGAGTTCTATCTGGTTGATCGGAATTGCAAACGGGAGCGTCCGGGCGGATATTATTACGGTTGGACGCTTCTGCACCGCGACTTCCCGGAAATTGTCCGCCGGCTGGTTCCGGATGCGGTCTATATCCCGTCGTGTCCGTTCATGGGCACGGCCGCACCCGCCGGGACGGAGAACAATGCGCACGGATTCGGAACCTGTCACACGCAGTGGCTTCCGCAGTTCTCGCCGGACGAGGCGTTTGACCGGACGGTGATTCCGACTTTCATGAACGAGTTCTACGGAATGTGTCCGGTTCCAGCCTCTTCCGTAAAGCGTTTTCTGCTTCCGGAAGACCTGGACTGTTACTGCAATCCCGTTTTCTCCGCGCATAACATGCTGGAAGTTCAGCGCAACGATGAATGGGGACAGATCTTCCGTCATCTGTGTTTTCATGATCCGCGCCGCCGGTTCGATGTTCCGCTTGCGGAGCTCCTGCGCGGGTTTGAAATCTGCGCGGAAGAGCTCATGACCCGCTATCTCGCCCTGTTGCGCCGCAACCGGAAATACTGCGGAGGAGCAGGCTACTGGCAGTTCAACAGCGCGTATCCGATGATCAATTGCGACATCGTCGATTACTACGGTCTTCCGAAGGCTTCGTATTACGCCGTGAAGCGCGCCTCGGTCCGGACCGCTCCGGTTTTGGCTGTCTATGACGACCGGTTCGATGTTTACATGGTCAACAATTCCGCCGTTTCAGCGACCGGAGCGCTTCACGCCGCGCTGAAGGATTTTTACGGCAATACGCTTGCGGAAGAGCGGAAAACGGTTTCACTTGAGCCGGAATGTTCGGAAAAGATACTTTCGCTTCCGCGCGGTTCCGCCGTTCCTTGCGGTTCGTTTGCATGGGCGGAGTGGCGCGGGGAAAACGGGAGTTCCGCGGAAACGCACCGTTTCTTCCGCGATCCACGTGAACTGCGCCTGCCCGAAGCGGAAGTGAAAGTTCGCCGCCTGACTGAAAATGAAGTTGTTTTGCGTTCAAACCGTTTTGCCCGCCGCGTTTCTGTGACGCCATACGATACGGCGTGCTGTCCCTCTGACAACTTTTTTGATCTGTATCCGGGCGTGGAAAAGCGGATTGTATTTTCCTCTCCTCTGCGCGAATCTGTCGTCCTGCAATACGAGAACTGCGCCGGACGCTCCCCCTATGTGACCGGGATGCGGAAAACGCAGAATCCGGAGGATGATTTCTGGGAGATTGAGCTTTACAATCCGGGGAGGGAAGGGCGTTCTGTTTCCGTTTCTGTCGAATGCGAAAACTGCGATTTTGAGTGCGCCTCCGAACTCTTCATTCCGGCGGAGGAAACCGCGCTCTTTTCGATCCGTCTGCGTTCCGCGCTTTTCCGCGAATATCCGTTCTCGGTCCCGGTGACTTTGCATTTCGGTGAAACGGTTCTTCTTGAGACGTTTTCGCGCATCAGTCTTGAACCTGTGCTGCATCACGGCGTGCTGAATCTGCGGAACGCATGGGAAAAGCCGCTTCCGCTTCCGCGTCTGGAATACCGCGCAAAATATGCGGACGGAACGGATTTCGTTTCGGTCATGCCGGGAACCGTTCTGCGGAAAGGGGAACGCCGCAGGTTCGATTTCGATGTTCCGGAAAGCATTCTTCCCGATAGCGCGGTTTTGTGCGGAGGAGATTCGCCGATCACTTTTTTTGAATCAAAGTATTCTCCGGAAAACTGGTGGAGCTGTTTGAATGCACGTCCGTTTGACGGCGGAGACTTTCCGCTGGTTCCCGCGGGGGCGCCTCTCTGCGGCTGCAGAATCAAGGCGAATGAACATACGCAATTCCTTTCTCCGATGCCGGAAAGCCGGGCGGAGCTGTGTCTGTTCTGGGAGAAAGGCGAAGATCTGATCCGCATGACTTTGTACGTTCGCGGCATTCCGTACAGCCAGCCCTATGAAGGGGAGCGAGTCTGGCGTGCGACTTGTATTGAACTTCTGATCGGAACAGCAGATAAACGGAACTGGCGTGATTTATCGCTTGCGCTGACGGAAGCCGGACCGCAGATATGTCTCCGTCGTTCCTCCGGAAAAGATTGCCGGGGGCTTGTTCCTCGGGACGCCGCTTCTCTTGAAGTTCTCCGGAGCGGGGAGCATGATCTGATGACGTATCGTCTGGAGCTCCATCCCTCGCTTCTTGGAATGCCGGAACTTTCGTCTGCAAAGGAGTTCCGTTTCGGCATGGCGCTGCGGTATCCGGACAAAAACGCCCTGCAGATTTACAAGGGCATCAATTACGGGAACGGGCTGCGCGAGGCGGGGCTGGCAACGATGAACAGACGTTTGGAAGAAACAATCCACTGATGGACTGGCAGAATGGAGTACGGAAATGAAACTGTCGTTTGAAGTGAGTTATTTTGATCCGTCGGGAAAAATCCGTTTTTCGGCGGTGCGTGAAGGCTGGGCGGAAGAGAATAGAATTTGGCGCAATCCGGAACTCGGATTGGCGTTTGCTTTCCGTCTGGACCCCGAGCGCCGATCTTACGTTCGAAGGACCGAAAAGCTGAAGCGGGATACCGCGGTCATCAAGCGCATGACCGACGACATCGCCGCGCTTGCTTCAACGCAGAAAGCCTTCCTGGATGATTTCATCCTTCATAACAGCGGTGCTGTTGCGGAAAGCGTCTATTCGAATGGCGTTCATGTTTTTGTCAACTACGGAGACGATGCGTTCGTTCTGCCTTGCGGAATCCGTGTTCCCGCCCGCGACATTGCGGTGAAACTGTAAAAAACTGCACACTTCCGGGGGAGCGCATCCTCCGGAAGACCTTCAAACAAAAAACGGAGCATGGAGCCAAAGGAATGGAAGAATCCAGATTTCAGCATATTTTGAACCGGATCGGCCTGATCTGTTTCCTGATTTTTTTCGGGATTTCAACAGTCATGGTCATTCGCAACAGCTCGCGGAGCGGCGGACTTTTTCCCTCGGATGTCAAACGGCTGACATTTGCGCACTGGCAGCTTGAAGACGGTTTTCGCGAAGGATATGCGGATGCGATCCGTGTTTACGAAAAGCTGAAAGCCGATCAGGGAATCAATGTTAAAGTCGTTCAGACCGCCGTTCCGTCGCGCGGCTACGCACAATGGTTTCTGACGCAGCTGATCGGCGGCGACTGCGCGGATGTGATTGAGCTTTCGGGAAGCCAGGAACTTCAGAACCAGTATTTTCTGCCGCTTTCCAAATATCTGGCGGAAGAGAACCCGTACAACCGCGGGACTCCGCTTGAGGGGATGGCGTGGCGCGATACTTTTGCAGATGACATGGCGGGCGCTCTCAGCCCGACTTATTCCGAATATTTCGGCGTTTCCACTTTGATGTGCACGACCCGGATGTATGTCAATGTCGATCTTTACCGGACTGCAACCGGAAGTTCGAAACTGCCGGAAACTCTCGGCGAATGGCTGGATTCCTGCGAAAAAATCCGTGCGTACGGCGACCGGATCGGCAAACCGCTGATTCCAATCGGCGTCCGCGGATTCACCAAGGGGACCATCAGTCAGATCTGCGACCATTTCAACAACCTCATCAATGCGGATTACAACGATTTTCTTTCCGATTATGAATACGGAATCGGAAATACGGAACTTGTCCGCAAGTTCGCAAACGGCGACAAGCGCGTGGACCTCAACCGTTTTCTTGCTCCTGCGGGTCTGACGGTGAAAATCGGGAAATATTTCGCAAAAGGTTTTCCGTCCATTGATTTGGAGCAGACGAAATTCCTTTTCTCTTCCGGAACGGTCGCCTTCTTCATTGACGGCACTTACAACGCCTTTTCCATGGTCAACAATTCGAAGTTCAAGGTTGATGTGATTCCTCTTCCCGCGCTCGGCAGAGGTTTCAAATGGAAGGATTTGGGACGGATGACGGAAGTCGGCAGCGGCATCGGCGGACGCTTCGGCGTTCCGAAAAACGCAAAGGATATCGATCTTGCAATCGACTTCCTGAAGTTCATCACTTCCTATAAAATTTCCCAGCTGACGATGATCCGTCACTGCAAATGGGGTTCTCCGCTGAAACGCGTCGATTACCGCGAGGCGTTCGGTCCGGAGATTTCCTCCATGTGTCATTGTCCGGGCAAGGCGGATATGACCCCGGCGCAGATCGAGGAAGCGGTCGCTCTTCTGGAGAAATGCCGTCCTTACGAAGGCGCCGGCCATACCGGAATTCCGATGCTGACCCATATCGGCGGGAGGACGGAAAAAGATATGCTCCTTGTCCTGGAAGATCTGATTATCAATCAGCCGGAGAATCCGGAAAAGGAGTTCTGGAATGCGTTTCTCGGCAAGCGGAATCAGATTTCCAATGACCTGGATGAAGCCATTGTTTCCGAAAAACGCACTCTGCATGAACTGGACGCCATGCGGACGGCGTTCGCAATCGGTGAACTCGGCGCGGTTTCCTCCGAGGAGCGGGAGGCCTGCAATACGCGTTACAAGCTGAATCAGGAAGGGCTCATTTCGAGATTCAAAAACCTTGAAGATCTGCAGAATCTGCAAAAAGACATTTTCAAGCTGAAGGAGATTCGTTGAACTGCACGGACCGCTTCAATCTTTCTTTATCCCGGAAGCCTTTTCGAGCCGCGCTTTCAGTTCCGGCTGAATCGGGCGCGGCTGAGCGGGATACCAGATCTGCGTGTTCAGAAAATCTTTGATCTCCGGATTCTCCGTGTGAATTCCGTAAAATTCCAGAATCGCATCGGCAAGATTTTTTGCCATCTGCGGTGAATAAGGTTTGATGGATCCTCTGTAACGCCGTATCCGCTCCCGGCGTTCGAGTTCCCGTTTGTCCTGCGTTTCGGGCATGTTCTTGAGTTCGCCGAGAGCCTTCTGCGCATATTGAAACTCTTTTTCCGTGTGTTTTTTCAATTGTTCAATCAGAAAGTCGAACTGTTTGGCGGAACGGGGAAAAGCGAACGCAAAATGATAGGCAAACTGAAGATTGTCTCGTTCACCTTTCGGTTCAAATGGCTGATAGACGAGTTCCAGATAATCCGGAGCATGTTTCTTCCCCTTGACGAGAGTCCACTTTTCAAATGCCGGATTCCAGTGGCGGATCAAATGGGCGTCGCGGGTCAGCATCGTGATGACCCAGAGATATTTACGTGAACGTTTTTCGTCGTTTGGAAGTTGTGGATAAATGTCCAGCGGACCGCGTTTCTGGAGATATTCTTCAAACTGGAACGGATAGATCCGGAAGACCGCTTTTTCGATTTTTCCTGCCCAGCATCCGCCGGTTTCGGTAATATACTGATGCATCTGCCCCTGGGTAAGAAACATATTTTCCAATTCCGTTTTCTGCTCAGGAGGAGTTTTACGGAGTTCCGGTTTCATAAGAGAGCCGAGCCCCATGTAACCGTCCATGGTATACACGACTGTGAGCTGGATTTCCTCTTTCGGCTTGAAGGTCATATCCCAGAGAAAAAGATCGGAGAATTTTTTCTGAGAGTCGTATGGAATGTAGCGGACCGGGAAAAGTTTTTCCTTTGTTCCGGCGGCGAAGCCGAAGCGTCCGATGAGTTCCGTCTGATGAATGCTGTCCGCTTGGGGAACCCAGACTGCGCCGCTCAGCGGAAATCCGACTTGAATGGTCACTTCCTTGTCAGAAAGGTTCCGGAGCTTGAAGGTGCAATGAAATTTCATCGGGTCCAGATTGCGGCAGGTGGCGTCCACCGGATAATTTCCGCGCATGGGGAGCATGACAACTTCTTCTTCCACCATCTGGATTTTATCCGTGGAATCCATGACAACGGTCCGGCCGTTGCCGCGGAAAATTCCGGCGTTGGCAAATGCGGAAATGGAGACGGCAAACAGAATAAACAGAAGCAATGATTTCATAACGGTTCTCCTTTTATTCATTACTATATTTCATGATTTTCAATTTACAAGTTTAAAAATGAAAAAGCCCGGACGAATCCGGGCTTGAAAGTGCGATTCGGGGAACCGGATCAGAGATCCTGACCGACGGTCCAGCGGACGAACTTCTTGACAACCAGCTTCGGAGCAAGCTTCGCAAGGCAGGTCTTGTCGTCGTGGATCCAGGGCTGACGCATAAGGCAGACCTCGGAGTACCACTTGTTCAATTTGCCGCCAAGGATCTTTTCGATCATGTTCGCCGGTTTGCCCTGGAGCTGAGCGGCGGCGATCTCTTTTTCCTTGTTGATGACGTCGGCCGGGATGTCCTCGGGGACGATGTATTCCGGGCTGAATGCGGCGATGTGCATGCAGACGTCCTTGAGGAGTGCTGCGTCATCGGAGCCTTCTGCTTCGATCATGATGCCGATGCGGCCTTCACCGTGCATGTATGTCGCAACCGCGGGAGCCTCGAAACGGAGGGCGCGGCGGAGAACCATCTTTTCACCGAACTTGACGAAGAGCTCGCCGAGCTTTTCGTTTTCGATTTCCTGCGCTTTGGCGGTGACGTCGCCTTCGCCGGAGGTTCCGGCGAGAACGCGGGCTGCGGCTTCCTTGACGTAGTCATAGAACTTCTCGTTCTTGGCAACGAAGTCGGTTTCGCAGAGAACTTCGATCATGACAGCCTTGTTGCCGTCGACTGCGGCGTAGATTTTGCCTTCCTTGGTGGCTTTGTCCGCGCGCTTTTCGGCCTTCGCCATTCCGGATTTTCGCAGGAATTCGACTGCGGCTTCCATATCGCCGTTGGTCTCGGTGAGAGCCTTTTTGCAATCCATCATGCCCGCGTCGGTCTTGTCGCGGAGCTCTTTAACCATTGCAGCTGTGATAGCGGCCATTTTCAGCCTCCTTATTTTGCTTCTTCAGCCGCGGGAGCGGCAGCTTCGGCTGCGGGAGCGGCTTTTTTCTTTGCAGCTTTCTTTTCGTCGGCGGCGCCTTCGGCGTCGGCTTTCTTCGGAGCGCGGCGGGTTGCGGGACGCTTTGCGCCGCCTTTGGCGGCCGGGCGTTTCTTCGGAGCGGCGGCGTCGGCTTTCGCTTTTTCAGCCTTTGCGGCTTCCGCTTTCGCGCGCTCTTCCGCAGCGTGCTTTCCGTAGACTTCGAGAGCATCCTTGATGGCCTCGAGGAAGGTGTCCATGATGACTTTGATGGACTTGACGGCATCGTCGTTGGCGGCGATGGGGTAGTCGATGTTTTCCGGGTCGCCGTTGGTGTCGACGATTGCGACGATCGGAATATTGAGCTTCTGGGCTTCCTTGACGGCGTTGTAGTTGTGGCAGACGTCGATGACGACGAGGACGTCCGGGAGACGCTTCATGGAAGCGATGCCGTCGAGGTCGCGATGGAGCTTTTCAGTCTGGCGGGTGAGGGTGACGATTTCTTTCTTCTTGAGTCCGGAAGCGGCTTCGTCGCCGACGACGGCGTCGATTTCCTGCATTCTCTTGATGGACTTGCGGATGGTGACGTTGTTTGTGAGGATGCCGCCCATCCAGCGTTCGGAGACGTAGTTCATATTGGTTGCTTCAGCAGCGTCCTTGACGATCTGCTGAGCCTGGCGTTTTGTGCCGACGAAGAGAATATTTCCGCCGTTCATGACAACGCGCTGCAGGAAATTGCAGGCATCTGCGATCTGGTGAATGGTCTTGGTGAGGTCGATGATGGAAATACCGTTTTTGGAACCGTAGACGAACTCTTTCATTTTGGGGTTCCAGCGTTTTGTCTGATGACCGAAATGGCATCCGGCTTCGAGCAGATCTTTTACTGAGATCGGCATCTGATACTCTCTTTCTTCTTTTACGACGCTTTGCTCCGGCCCGTTCCTTGAATTTTATAGAGCCGTGAAGACGCCTGTTTTATGAGTGTTCCGAAAAGACTCCGGGGTTGATTCATGGAGCGCGGACAGCGACACGCCGTCCCTTTTCCGGATACATAAAACATAAATATAGCATCAGAATTCAGAAAAGCAAGCGGAAATCTGCAATTAATTCCGTTTTTTTTGGCTCAGCTCATGCCGCCGAAAACGGCTTGGCCGATGCAGACAGAAGACTGATCGGGCGAGGTTTTTTCATGCGTGCGGACCTCGAAACCGCGATGCCGCAGCTCGGTTCGGGTCAGGCTGGTGAGCGCCCGGTTCAGAAAGACGGACCCGGAAAGAACGACCGTGTTCCGTCCGCTGCGTTCCCGTCCGAGCTCCGCCATGTCGCCCAGGGCGCGGGCGACAGACAGAAAGAACGCATACAGAAGATCACCTGTGCTGAAGTCCGTCATCCAGGAGGGATCCTGAAGCGAACGGACGGTATCGGTCCAGTTTACAACCGTCAGCCCGTCGTCTTCATGCAGTTCGTAACCGAAGCGGGGGAGAAGAGTTTCCGCTTTCGCCGCATCCGCGCCGCGCCAGATTGCCGCGTCCATGCGGACGAGAACCTGTGAGTCGTAGGTGCGGGGGGAAGGCTTTTCCCGGATTGCGGCGGCGACAGCCTCGAAAAGCGGGAGGGCGGCGTGCGTGCGGATACGCCCCCGTTTTTCGCGCTCCGCAAGCGAGGCGGAGTACGATTCCGGGGTCAGGGCAAGCTTCCGCAGGAGAGTTTCGGAGGGCGGCAGTTTTTTCTGTTCCAGCGCACAGAGCAGAATGTCCCCGGGGGTGGGAAGGGCTCTGCTGTCTTCCGGAGGTTCGGGGAGTCGCAACGGAGAGAATGTTGCGAGACGGCGGAAGGCGGAGGGGGAGATGTCCATCATCTCCGCCCCCCAGATTGCGCCGTCGGGGCCATACGCGCCGCCGTCGAGAATCAGCGCAAGCGACTCCGGCAGAGCGTGTTCCGCCATGCATGCGAGCGCGTTTGCGTGATGGCGCTGCGCTGTGGCGAGCGGAAGCGAACAGCGTTCCGCAAAGCGGAGGGCTTCCGCGGAGGAAAGCGTGTTGACGTCCATGTCGCAGACCAGAATATCTGGAATCTGGGCGTAGAGCATCAGGAGGCGTTCGCCGACGAGCGAGAGCGCGCGGGCGTCGCGGTCGGTCAGAATTGAACCCATCTGCTGGGAAACCGCGATGTTGTTGCGGTAGCCCAGCGCGACGGCGGAGGCGCGGTCCGAGCCGAGCGCGAGCACAACCCGCCGCAGTGAACGGTTCAGCTTCAGCGGAGTCGGACAGATTCCGCGCGAGCGGCGGCGGACCAGAACTTTGCCGTCTTCTTCGAGTTGAACCGAGGAGCCGCCGTTCTGCCAGATTTTCAGATCGTGCGTGAGAATATAATCGGAATACTGCGCGTTCGCGAAAAAGTCGGAGTCGCCGCCCGCATCATCGGGATCGACCGGTTTCGGACCGCCGACGAATGCGAATGCGTCGAACTGCCCCTGCAGCGATTCGGGCGTGGGACGGCTTTCGAAGAGCAGACGCAGCATCGCGGTCGGCGCCATGGCGAGTCCGAGCGTTTCGGGAAAATCGGGACAGAACAAATCCGGATCGAGCGGAGCGTCTTCGCGTCTCCGCAGGATTACGACCGGAGCGGCGGACGAGGTCAGCATCTGTTCCTCCAGTTCGGAGCAGATGCAGTAACGGCGGGCGACCTCAAGGTCGCGCACCATGATGGAGACGGGTTTGTCGAGCACGTTTTTACGTCGCCGCAGTTCCGCCACGGCGTCGCGGTTGAGCGCATCGCAGAGAGTGATGAAGCCGTCGTAAGTTTTGACGGAGATAATTCCGCCTTTCTGAATTTTGTCGCAGGCCGTTTCGAGCGGAGAATAGGAGTCGGCAATTTCCCCGGTGCGGGTCATGAGCAGAGCGCTGGGACCGCAGACGGGGCAGGTCTGGTTCGGGTTTCCGGAATGCTCCGCCTTCTCCTCCTCCGCGCACTCTTTGCAGGGCGGAAACGCCATGAATGCGGAGTTGCGGCGGTTGAACGGAGCCATTGTGGCGATGGAATATCGCGGTCCGCAGTTCCGGCACGAGACAAACGGATAGTGATAGAAACGCGATTCGGGGTCAAGCATTTTGCGGACGCAATCGGGACACGGCGCCTTGTCCGCCTCCATGCCGTCGCCGGAGACGGGGGGACCGAGCAGTTTGAACGGAGCGGGGCCTTCGGGCGGATCGGGCGGCGCAACATCCCGCTGAACCAGACTGATTGCGGTCAGGTGAAACGCGCGCGGAAGTTTGACGGGGAGGGCGCGGAGGAATTCCGTGATGACGTCCTCCTCGCCGGAGAGCCTGAGCCTGGCCCCGTCCGGGGTGGCCGCGACCCATCCGCCGAGTTTTGCCTCGACCGCCATTTTCCAGATGAACGGGCGGAACGCCGGAGCGTTCATATACCCTTTCAAATCAACTGTTATGATCCTGCGCATAGCCGCACCTGTCATGGTTGTTCATATCCGCAACAATGTAGCGCAAAAATTCAATCTTTCCAGTGCTGAAATGCAGAAAAACGGGAAATATTCGCATTTTTTGATTGATTTTTTGCGTTTTGACGGTACATTGTTCCGAAAACAGGAGATTTTTTATGAGAAAAGCAGAAGAGATCCGCACGACGAAAGAGACCGACATTGCCGTAGCCATCAACCTTGACGGAGAGGGGAACGCGCGCGTCTCCACGGGTATTCCGTTCATGGATCACATGCTCGCGCTTTTCGCTAAACACGGCAAGTTCGACCTCGACGTCCGTGTGAAAGGCGATCTGGAGATCGACTGCCACCACACGATGGAGGATACCGGGCTTGCGCTCGGGAAAGCGATTGCGGACGCGCTCGGCGACAAGGCGGGAATCACGCGCTACGGTCACATCATTCTGCCGATGGACGAGGTTCTGGCGCTTGTCGCGCTTGATCTTTCCGGACGTCCTTGTCTGGTTTACGACGCTCCCGCGCCGGCGCAGTACATCCGCGAGCTTGATGTCGCGCTGTTCGGCGAATTCTTCCGCGCGCTTTCCAACACCTGCGGAATGAATCTTCACATCAGGATTCTGAATCCGGGGGAGACGCATCACACATTCGAGGCGATATTCAAGGCGTTCGGGCGCGCCCTCTGCACGGCCGTTACGATTGATCCGCGCGTGAAGGGCGTTCCCTCCACCAAAGGTTCCCTGTAGGATTTTTTGCGGGGAGAACCGCCGCGACAAGCGGTTCTCCCGCTTTTTTTGGCAAAAAACGCATTCCGGGAAATTTTCCCCTTGATTTTCTTCCGCAATGATGCTATGTTGCTTTCGAACTGATGAGAACTGATCTGTTTTGAGGAAAAATGAGAAAATATCTGAACCTTGTTTTGTGTGCGCTTGCCGCACTGTCCCTGTCTGCGCTTACCGCATGTTTCACGCCCGGCAACTATGAAAAAACGTTTCCCGAACTTATTGAGCACTTTGCGCGGAACGGAATCAAAGTTTCCGCTGTGACGGGTCTTGTCACCAATCTTGCGCAGGCGGAATCCGCATTCGCGTTTCGCATCGGCGACCGGGAAGTCGGGATCTACAAGTACAATCTTGAACGCAAAAAACAGCTGCACCGCTATCGTCTTGTCGAGGATTCCGGTGTGCTCTATATCAACGGTAAAAAATTCAAGGCGCTTCGGAACGGGTGTTTCGTCATGATCGATTATGACACGCATCCGGAACAGGAGAAAATCGTCAAGGCGTTTGAATCGTTTTAGTGTACAATAAGACCGGGCGAGGGTTTGGACCCGGTCGGCCATAACTCGCAAAAGAAGAGAAGGGAGTTATTTTATGGCAGAGAAAAAGACCGCACGCGCAGTGAAGAAAACTGCGCCCGCCGCAGTCGTGAAGAAAACCGCGAAGACTGCGAAGACCGTGACAAGGAAAACCTCCGTCGGAAAAACGGAATCCGCGAAAAAGTATGTTTACCTGTTCGGAAAAGGAATCTCCGAAGGCCGCGCGGACATGAAGGAACTGCTTGGCGGAAAAGGCGCCAACCTCGCTGAAATGGCGAATCTGGAACTTCCGGTTCCCGCCGGATTCACCATCACCACCGAATGCTGCGTCGATTATTTCCGTGAGAACAGAATTCCCGCAACGCTTGAAGCGGAAGTGCTTGCCGCTCTCAAAAAAGTGGAAAAGGTCATGGGTATGGAGTTCGGTTCCGCAGCCAATCCGCTGCTCGTCTCCTGCCGCTCCGGCGCGCGTTCCTCCATGCCCGGAATGATGGAGACCGTTCTCAACGTCGGGCTTTCCTCCAAGACCATTCCCGGACTCATCAAGAAGACGAAGAACGAACGGTTCGTTTACGACGCCTACCGCCGTCTCATCATGATGTACTCCGACGTCGTCATGGAGAAAGCGGAGGGCATTGAGCCGGAAGAGGGCAAAGGCATCCGCAAGCTTCTTGATGAAAAACTCGAAGCTCTCAAAAACAAAAAAGGCTACAAATCCGATACTGATCTCAAAGTCGCCGACCTCAAGAAGCTCTGCGAAGATTTCAAAAAGACCGTCAAGCAGGTTCTGAAAAAAGAGTTCCCGGATGATGCCATGCAGCAGCTCTGGGGCGGAATCATGGCGGTGTTCAAAAGCTGGAACGGCAAAAAAGCGGTTTCCTACCGCCGCATCGAAGGCATCCCGGACGACTGGGGGACCGCCGTCAACGTTCAGTCGATGGTTTTCGGAAACATGGGCGAATCCTCCGCAACCGGCGTGGCGTTCACCCGCGACCCGGCGACCGGCGACAACAAGTTCTACGGTGAATGGCTTGTCAACGCCCAGGGCGAGGATGTCGTTGCCGGAACCCGCACGCCGAATCCGCTCAATGATGAAACGAAGAACGAGCAGAACAAATCCCTGCCTTCGATGCAGGAACTGCTCCCCGAAATCTACGAGCAGCTCTTCGATATCCGCAACCGACTCGAACAGCACTATCACGACATGCTGGACATTGAGTTCACCATTCAGGAAAAGAAACTCTACATGCTCCAGTGCCGCGTCGGCAAACGCACCGGAACCGCTGCGCTCAATATGGCAATGGACATGCTCAAAGAGAAGCTGATTGACGAGAAGACCGCTGTCATGCGTCTTTCCCCCTCGCAGCTCGATGAACTCCTGCATCCGATTCTCAATCCGAAAGCCGAGAAAAAGGCGGAGCTCGTGGTCAAAGGCCTTCCGGCCGGTCCGGGCGGAGCGGTCGGCAAAATCGTCTTTACCTCCGAAAAGGCAATGGCTCTCGCCGCAAAAAAGATTCCCTGCATTCTCGTCCGTGAGGAAACCAATCCGGAAGACGTTGAGGGCATGCGCGCGGCAAGCGGCATTCTGACCGCCCGCGGCGGCATGACCAGCCACGCCGCTCTCGTCTGCCGCGGATGGGGCAAATGCTGCATCGTCGGTGCAGACGAACTCGTGATCTCCGAAACAAAAAAGACCGTCAAGGTCGGAAAATTCTCCTTCGGGGAAGGCGATGTTCTGAGTTTGAACGGAACCCGCGGCTATGTCTATGCCGGTGAGGTCGAAACAATGGATTCGAGCGAGAATCCGCGTTTCCAGAAGTTTATGAAGCTTGCCGACAAGTACCGCGTTCTCGGCGTCCGCACGAATGCCGATACCGCGGCCGACGCGGAAATCGCCCGCTCGTTCGGCGCCGAAGGCATCGGTCTTTTCCGTATCGAGCATATGTTCTACGGCAAGGACTGCGAGGCCCCGCTGTTCGCTCTGCGCAAAATGATTCTCTGCTCCACCGAAACGGAGCGCGTCGCCGCGCTGAAAGAGCTTTTCCCGTTCATGAAGAAGGACATCAAGGCAACGATGAGCGCCATGAAGGGGCTTCCCGTCACGATCCGTCTGATGGATCCGCCGCTGCATGAATTCATCCCGAAGAGCGCGGACAAGATTGAGGAGCTCGCGGAAAGCCTCGGCATTTCCGTTGAAGAGATTCAGAAACGCGCCGCCGCTCTCCACGAAACGAACCCGATGATGGGACTCCGCGGCGTGCGTCTCGGCATCATCAATCCCGCGATTACGGAAACGCAGGTCCGCGCGATTTTTGAATGCTCCGCCGAACTCGGCAAAGAGGAAGGTGTGAAGTGCAAACCGGAAATCATGATCCCCGTCACCTGCGATGCGCGTGAAATCAAAAATCAGAAGGAGATCGTCTCCCGCGTCGCGGAGGAGGTCAAAAAGAAATTCAAACTCAAAACTTTCGATTACATGGTCGGCACCATGATCGAAATCCCGCGCGCTGCGCTTCTCGCCGCGGATCTCGCGGAGGAGGTGGAATTCTTCTCCTTCGGAACAAACGACCTGACCCAGATGACGTTCGGCTTCAGCCGCGACGACATCGGCGGTTTCCTCGGAAGCTATCTGGACAAGAAGATTCTGGCCGCCGATCCGTTCCAGACGATCGACCAGGACGGTGTCGGTCTGCTGATTGACTTTGCCGTCAGCGCCGGCCGCGCGGTTCGTCCCGGACTCAAGATCGGCATCTGCGGAGAGCAGGGCGGTGAAGCGAAATCCGTGGAGTTCTGCCACCGGATGGGGCTGAGCTATGTTTCCTGCAGTCCGTTCCGCGTTCCGATTGCCCGCCTTGCCGCCGCGCAGGCAGCAATCAAGCTGGATGTAAAGAAATAATTCCGCACGCCAAGCAATCTGTACGCCGCATGGATCAGAAATTCCATGCGGCGTTTTTTTGTTCTCCGGTTGAAAAAAACGGAAAGAACGTGTATTTTAAAGGATTGTATTACGCGAGGTGCTCCATGACGTTCAACAAACGGATTCTGATCAAACCGGCAATCATCCTGCTTGCCGCTCTGCTTGCGCTCGGGTACTCTCTCCGGAAGGAACGCACGGACGACCCGGTTCCGGAAATCGCGGAAATGAAACGTCTGCTCCGGGACGCCGCCCCGGGTGATGCGTCGCTGATGAAACATTACACTTCCGCAGACTCCGCGCTCTTCCGCCGGAAACTCTACGCGGAGGCGCGCCGGCTCAACGGCATCATGCGGAAAGCGGAAAAGAAAACCTCCGCAATTCCCGCGCACTTCTTCGATTTCTCCGATTACATGTCCTACATCGGCGAACGCAGTTTTGACCGTGCGCTCGAGGTTCTCGACAAAATCCGGAACACGCCCGGACTTCCCCCGCGGGTTTATGGCGCCGTGCTCGGTGAACGCGTCCGCTGCATCGCGGAACTGCGCGGGACAGACGCCGCCGTTTCGGAATTCGACAAACTCGCCGCCGGCGCTTCCGTTCCCGTGCTAGCCCCGGCGTACAATACGTTCATCAATGTCCTCCACACGCACAAACGGACGGAGGAGGCTTTCCGGCGGACGGTTGAAGCCGGAGACCGCATCCCGGTTCGTGCGGGAGAGGTCTCGTTCTTCACGCGTCTCGGCGCAGACCTTGTCCGCAACGGCGAAGGCGAACCGCGTCTTGCCGCGCTTCTTCCGCCGGACAAACGCATTGCTGATTATACCGCCGCGCTCCTCGGCATGGCGGATGCCCTCGCCGCGCGAGGCGAAAGCGCGAAAGCGGATGCTCTGCTCACCCGCTGCCTCGCCCGTCCGGAGCTCCCGGAAAAACTCAAACAGATTGTCCGGATGAAACTCAATATCATCCGGGAAAAGAAAAAGGAAACGGTGAAATGAACCCGATTGTCGAAAAAGATCTCCGTCACTTCTGGCGTCCCGCAACCCAGATGAAAGATTATGAAAATTTTGAACCGCTGCTCGTCGATTCCGCCCGCGGCTCGCGTCTGTTCCTCCGTGACGGACGCGTTCTTGTCGACGGTATCAGCTCCTGGTGGTGCAAGAGTCTGGGGCATTCACATCCCGCCGTGCGCAAGGCGTTTGTCGATCAGGTGATGAAGTTCGAACATGTCATCATGGCGAACTGCGTTGCGGAACCAGTTGCGGAGCTCTGCGCGACGCTTGCGGAGCTTTTGCCGCCGCTCGACCGCGTGTTCATTGCGGAAAACGGCAGCGTTTCCGTGGAAGTCGCGCTGAAAATGAGCATGCAGTATCATGCGCAGACCGGGCATCCGGAGAAGATTCATTACGCCGGACTCCGCAACGGATATCACGGCGAAACGGTTCTCACGATGGGCGTCGGCGACTGCGAAATCTATTCCAAGCCGTTTGAACACCTCGTTCCCCCGATGCACAAGCTCGAACCAATTCCGTACCGCACCGGCCCCGATGCCGCCGACTGGGACGCCATGCCCGATGCGGAGTGGAAACAGGTTGAAGATGCTCTTGCCCCGCTCGCTCCGACTCTTGCCGCGATCACCTTTGAACCGGTCATTCAGGGCGCCGGCGGAATGCGCGTCTATTCCCCCGACTTCCTCCGCCGTCTGCGCAAGTGGGCGACTGCGAACAATGTTCTGCTGATTGCCGATGAAATTTTCACCGGTTTCGGACGCACCGGAAAATGGTTCGCCTGCGACTGGGCGGGAATCCGTCCGGATTTCATGACGCTTTCCAAAGGTCTCACCTCCGGTTTCGCTCCGATGGCGGTCGTCATGACTTCGTCCAAAGTTTTCGACGCCTTCTATGCGGATTACTCTACCGGACGCACCTTCATGCACTCGACGACGTACTCCGGTTACGCACCCGGCGCAGCCGCTGCGCTCGCAGTGATTCAGACCCTGAAAGAGGAGAAAATTGTGGATTCCGTTGCAAAGCGTGCACCGGAACTCCGGGCCAGAATGCAGCGTGTCGCCGATGAAACCGGAGCTCTTACGAATCTGCGCGGAGTCGGTTTCGCGGTCGCCGCGGATATCGTCGATCCCGCAACCGGAAAACCCTTCCCGAAGGAAAAACGGGTTGGATTTGATTTCTTCAAACGCGTGGTGAACCACGGCGTTCTGCTGCGTCCGATCGGCGACAGCTTCTATTTCCTGCCGCCGCTGAATACGCCGGATGATCTTCTTGACCAGATGACCGAAGGTTCCATTGCCGCGCTGAAGGAGACTTTGAGCGCTCTCTGAGGCGCGCCGGAGGGTTCAGTCCTGCGCGAGTGAATTCGCGGAGGGCTGAATCAGCAGTTCTTTCAGCGAACGTTTTTCGCGCGGCGTTTCAAGAAAATCACAGAAATAAGAAGTTGAGGCGATTCCGATCTGAACCGGGCAGAATCCGATGACGGGGAAGCGGAGCGCCTCCATGACCGGCAGCGAGGGCGAGGCGTTCACGAGAATCTGACCGCGCGCATTCATGTCAAGCCCGTGCTTGAGACAGACTTCGCAGAAGCCGAGCGCAACATAATCATCCGTAATCCAGAAGAACGTTCCGTTTTCAATATCCTCAAACAGTTCTGTCGCGAGACGGCGTCCGGTGTCGATAGCCGTATGTACATGAGAGAAGTTTTCAATATCAATTTGCCGCATTCCCGGAAAAATTTCCGCTTCCATATCGGGAACATGATAGGCCGGTTCTGTGACGATGCGGATCACTTTCGGCGGATTTTTGCGTTCGATGAATTTGCGGGAGAGATCAATGAGTTTCCGGAAATCGTAGCGGCTGACGCAGAGCTTGCGGTTCGGCTGAATTTCCATCGGCGCATTTACGAGCATGAGCGGAGCGGGATTGTTGGCAACGGTAAGCTCTTTTGCCATGGAGTTTCCGCCCATGATTCCGCAGACGCGGTCGCCGAAGACATGAAGGTGAGCCGAGGTCATCTCTTCGCGGAACAGTGGATGCCCGAGGTATCCGCGCGAGGCGAGAGTCTGGAGAATCGCGCTGAGCCGGAGTTCAAAAAAGACGCTGATTTGAGAGTGAAAATGAAAATGCGGAATCAGGATTACTCGGTTGAATGTGCTGAGTGTATCCAGTGTATCGCGGTTGGCGACATAGATTCCGGATGCGGATTTGCAGGAGAGGATACCGTTGTTTTCGAGCAGGGAAACGGCCTTGCGGACCGTGATGATGGAAACGCCGTATTGTTCGCAAAGGTCTTTCAGCGTACAGAAGAAATCCCCGTTTTTGAGTTTCCTGACAATGATGTCGGCTCCGATTTTATCGGCGAGGATTCGGTACATAGGTTTAAAAGATTTGCTGTTCGGCACGGTTCCGCCTTCCATTAAGCTGTTTTCACAGATAATCCGAAAATTGAAACAATAAAGTTGTTTCAATAATTCGGAAGAGCGAATGAATACTGTAGCACACCAAACTTATTTTTCAAGCCGAATCCAGGAAAACCTGCTGAATTGTAAAGGAAAACCGAACCGCAAGGTCATGAACTGTCCATCAATTTGAAAAAGATAAAGCTTCTCTTGAGCAGTTGAGCGTGTGTTGCCTGAACTGCGTTTCCGGAACGGGGTTGCCGACAGAATTTTTCACCTGAAAACGGTTTACTTTGAACCGGTCGTTCAAAAGGAGGAAACATGGCAACAGCTGAACATCTGAAAAAGCTCATGGAGCTTTGTGAAAAGTATGAACTCGAAGGACTGCGCACGGTGGAGAAGTACACGCTTGAGGAACTCGCGCAGATCTACAACGGAGCGGGTCCGGATTCATGGATTCCGGCGGCGCGGGGTGTGCTGACAGCGCTGATGGAGCTCTTCGAGCCGGTCGTTCTGATCCACGACGTGCAGTTCTCGGAATCGGACGCGCTGCACGAGACGTTCGAGCGCACGGTTGACGTCTGGAAACAGAACTGCAAAAAGATTTTCGACGCGGAATATCCGCTTTGGACGTGGCGTCAGCTTTCGGCATCGTACCGCCGCCGTCGGGCGTACTGGTACGGCGTCATGCAGGCTGGAAATCTCGCAATTTCCACGCATGCGGCGTTCAAGGCGTGGACCGCTGCGCATTCCGCGCGAAGCGCGGGAGCTGAAGGTTGAAGGTTGAAAGTTCAAGGTTCAAGGTTGAAGACGGTTTGCCTTGAACGTTGGACAAAAACAAAGGAGACAGGATGAAAACTCTTCTTGAGAGGATTGCGGATCTTCTTCCGGTGCTGACACTCGGAGCGCTGGGCGGGATCTCCCGTGCAATCATGAGCCGGAAAAAAGATGAACCGATCACACTCTGGGGCGTGCTGCAGGAGATCATCGTCGCGATTTTTGCGGGGATTGTGGTACACCTGCTGCTCTCCGAAACCGGCCTCTGGGAGAGTGTCAAAACGGCGTCGGTCGCGCTGGCGGGCTACTCGAGCCGGAGCGTCCTTGCGCTGCTCCAGACGTGTTTCCTTGCGAACGTCAAAAACATCACAAAGGGAGATGACAAATGAAACGGATTTACATCGGACTGCTCGGTCTTCTGCTGACCGGGTGCACATCCACGGCGAACAGGATGACGCAGAGCGCGTCGGGCAAAAATCTGAATCTGGACGGCTATGTCATGCTCGGCAAAGTCGAGACGGCGAACGCCGAAACGGGGACTCCGCAGGGTCGGTTGATCATCGGGCGCGTGACGTACAAATCGCGCCGCGTGGGCATTCCGGCGGATCAGAAGGTTCCGACGACGGGCTATTTCAAGTCGACGGAGACGGAATCGCTTTTCGGAACGCGCGACAAGATCATCGAGTTTGACTTCACCGCGGGCAGCGACGCTGAAGCGGAGAAAGCTCTGGCGCGTCTGGAAGCTCTCCGCAAGGAAGCCGCTGCAGGGAAAGATTAAGATAACCGGCAGGCTGAGCCGCAAGTCATTTTGTTTGTCTGCAGCGCTGTATTGAAAAAAGTTCACAGAGTTACATACAGAAAGCGGAACTAAAAATTTTCCAGGTGGAATGACGGATTGTTTTCTGAACTCAAAAATGTGTGGATTTGGTGCCAAAGGAGGGACTCGAACCCTCATGCTGTCGCCAGCGCCAGATTTTGAGTCTAGTGCGTCTGCCATTCCGCCACTTTGGCGCACAATAAAAAGGATGGAGCCAGCTCTCGGATTTGAACCGAGGACCTACGCATTACAAGTGCGTAGCTCTACCCCTGAGCTAAGCTGGCATTGAGTCATGATGCTTTATAACATATCCCGCTTTCTGAAAAATACAAGCTCGTTTCTTAAAAAAATCCGATATTTTCCGCAGGACGTTGTCTGACACTTAAAAAAGTTGCAAAAAAAATTCATTTCAGCACTTTTATTTTTCAATTTTAAGGTTATTATAAGGGGTATAAGGAGTCCGGCTCGTCCGGACGTTGATATAGTCGTAACCCAAGACCCGAATCCGTTGGCGGATAAAGGAATTTTTTACGGCAGATAACGGAAAACGACCATGAGTCCCGTACTCATTCAATAGGCTTGACCCGCCATCACGCGGTCCGGTCCCGCTGAACGTACAGTCTCGCGCATCGCTCCGTTCCTGCCGGGAGCGAAGGAGCTGAATATGGAAATGTTGAACTTTTCGGCGGCTGGCGGAATTTACCGTGCCGCCGTCAAGGGCGTTCGGACAAATCCGCCTGGCTCCGCAGCCCGTTCCTCCCGATCCGGATTCTTCAAGAAGGCTCTGCTCAATGGATAAAAAATCACTGCGCAGAGAATATTTGAAACTCAGGGCGGATATCCCCCCGGAAAAGCGAAATGCGGCAGATTCCGCAATCGCCCGGAAGGTGGAGGAGCTGCCGGAATTCCGGAACGCCGCACTCGTCGCAGGATATGTGACGGACGGCACCGAACCCGATGTGCTTCCCATCATCCGTTCCGCTCTGAAAAAAGGTCGCCGTGCCTGTTTGCCAAAATGGAACGGAAACGAATATATCCTCTCTTTTGTGGATCTGGCGGATCTCGATTCCCTTGCTCCCGGAAAATGGGGGTTGCTCGAACCGGTTTCCTCCCGTCCCCTGAGCGGATCTATTCCGGCTGAAAACGTGCTGTATCTGGTTCCCGGTGTGGCGTTCGATGACAAGCTCAACCGTCTCGGACGCGGCGGGGGAATTTATGACAGAATCCTGAAGGAAAGAGGACGCGCTGCGGCACTCGGCGTCTTCTATGAATGTCAGCAGTGCCCTGTGCTGCCGGTGGAACTCCATGACGTACCGCTTGATCTGGTCGTTACGGAATCCGCTGTCCGGCGCTGTAAAAACGACGCTTCCGCGCAGAAGCCGCAGGCTCCGGCGGAGGCGGAAACAATGAAATGATGAGGAAAATTCAATGACTGCTGTATGGATTATCGCCGCCGCTCTCGCAGGCGGATGCATCATCGGCTACCTTGTTTGCGTCGCGGTTGCAAAAGCAACCGGGTCGCGCGTGGCGGCTGAAAATGAGAAACTCAAACGCGACGCGCAGAAGGAGGCCGATCAGATCCTCCGCGAAGCCCGCGTAACCGCAAAGGCGGATGTCGTAAAACTCAAAGAGGCGTTCGAGGATGAAGTCCGCGACCGCCGCCGCGAGCAGCTCTCCGCCGAGAAACGTCTCGCCCAGAAAGAGGAAAACATCACCCGCAAAGAAGATTCTCTCGACGCCAAGGTTCGCAATCTCGAAAAGAAGGAGCACGATCTCGAAGCCGCGAAGGAGCGTCTGGCAAACAAGGATGAGGAACTCAAAAAGCTGATTGCCAACCAGGTCACCGAGCTCGAACGGATTTCCGGAATGGACCGAGAGACCGCGAAGGGACTGATTCTCGAAAAGCTCAAAGGTGAAGTCGAAAACGAATGCGGAATTCTGATCCGCAACACGCTCGACGAGGCTAAGCAGCGCGCCGAACGCGAATCGCAGAAACTGATGATTTCCGCAATCCAGCGTTATGCCGGCGACTGCACCTACGAGCGCACAACCGCCACAATCCCGCTGCCGAACGATGAGATGAAGGGACGCATCATCGGCCGTGAAGGCCGCAACATCCGCGCGCTCGAAGCGGCGACCGGAGTCAACATTCTGATCGACGACACCCCCGAGGCTGTCGTTATCTCCTGCTTCGATCCGATCCGCAAGGAGACCGCGCGCCGTCTGCTCGAAAAACTGATTTCCGACGGACGTATTCATCCGACACGCATTGAAGAACTTGTCAAGAAGATCCGCAAGGAAATCGACGACGAACTCTTTGAATACGGTGAAAAGGCGGTTCTCGACGCTTCCGTTCAGGGCGTGCCGAAGGCGCTTCTGCCGCTGCTCGGACGGCTCCACTTCCGCTTCAGTTTCTCGCAGAATGTGCTGAAACACTCCATTGAAACAGCCGCGTTCATGGGCGCTATTGCCGCGGAACTCGGACTTGATGAGCAGAAAGCCCGCCGCATCGGTCTTTTCCACGATATCGGCAAGGCCGTTGACCACGAAGTCGAGGGAACGCACGCCGCAATCGGCGCGGATATCCTCCGCAAATACAATGAGGCGAAGGATGTCATCAACGCCGTCGCCGCCCACCACGGTGAAGTCGAGGGAACTTCGGTTTATGCGGCGCTTACGAACGCCTGCGACGCGCTCAGCGCTTCCCGTCCGGGAGCCCGGAGCGAGACAACCGAACTTTATCTCAAGCGTCTGGAACAGCTGGAGACGATTGCAAACGACTTCCCCGGTGTGGAATCGTGCTTCGCGCTTCAGGCCGGACGCGAAATCCGCGTGGTTGTCCAGCCCGAAAAAATCAATGAAAACCAGGCTCAGGTGATGGCGCGCGACATCTGCGGACGCATCGAAAAAGAGATGAACTATCCCGGTCAGATCAAGGTCACGATCATCCGCGAAACCCGCTCTGTGGAGTACGCGAAATGACCTTTTCCGATTATGTGAACCGCTTCAACGCTTATGTGGATACTTTCCGCGCGGCGGACGGTTCACTTGTCGACGCCATGCAGTGCAAACTGGATCACACCTTCGACGTGGTCCGGTTTGCGGAGCTTATCGAAGAGAGCGGTCAGTTCAATGCGGACGACCGCTTTCTTGCTTCCCTCTGCGCGCTGTTTCATGATGTTGCGCGGTTCGAGCAGGTGAAGCGTTTCAATACCTACAACGACGCGCTTTCCAAGTTTGACCACGGCTATGAAGGCGTGCGTGTTCTTTTCGCGCAGGATTTTCTCAAGGAACTTTCCCCGAAGCAGCGGATCATCATTGCCGCGGCGGTTGAATTTCACAACAAAATCGCGATTCCGGAAGGCGTGCTCGACCCGTATGCGCTCAAATTCGCGCGTCTGACCCGCGATGCGGACAAGCTCGCAATCCTCGATCTTGTTCTGCGTTATTTTTCGGGCGAGCTGGAGATTCATGATGAATCTCTCATCAGTCTCAGCCAGAACGCCGGGACGGAGGTTTCGCGGGAGATTATCGACGCCGTGCTTGCGGGACGCTCTGCGTCGTACCGCATGATCCGCAACGAAAACGACTTCAAAACGTGTCTCTTCGGCTGGGTCAACGACATTTATTTCACGGAATCGTGCCGGATTCTGAAGGAACGGAATTTCTACGGAAGACTCCGCGCATTTCTGCCTGCCGACCCTGTATTCGACGAGATTTTAACCGCGACTGCTCAACGTCTCTCATGCCGCTGCTCGAAGTAACAGATTTGAGGAAATATTATCCCGTTCCGCCCGAACATCTGTTCGGAAAGGCTCGGTCCGTCAAAGCTGTGGACGGCGTTTCGTTTCAGCTGGAACGCGGTGAAACGCTTGGTCTTGTCGGCGAATCCGGCTGCGGGAAAAGCACGCTCGGACGCGCTCTCGTGCGGCTCGAAGACCCGACTTCCGGTTCGGTTTTACTGAACGGAACCGATCTCTGTGCGCTCCGCGGAGAGAAGCTGCGGAAGATGCGCGGACGTTTTCAGATGATTTTTCAGGATCCTTACGGTTCTCTCAACCCGCGCATGACGATCGGTGCGGCGCTCGATGAACCGCTGCGTCTGCACACAAAACAGAATGCGGAGGAGCGCGCGGAATCGGTTGCGCATCTCATGCGGATGGTGGGGCTGAACCCGGAACTTGCGGGACGGCATCCTCATCAGTTCAGCGGCGGACAGCGCCAGCGTATCGGAATCGCGCGCGCGCTGGCAGTGAATCCGGAATTCATTGTTGCGGATGAACCTGTTTCCGCGCTTGACGTCAGCGTTCAGGCGCAGATTGTGAATCTGCTTCAGGAACTTCAGGAAAAGACAAAATTCGCCATGCTGTTTATTGCGCATGACCTCGCGGTGGTGGAGCACATCAGCGCGAGAATCATGGTGATGTATCTCGGAAAAGTCGTGGAATCCGCGCCCGCGCGGGAGCTTTGCGCGAATCCGGGACATCCCTATACGCAGGCTCTGCTTTCCGCAGTTCCGACGCTCGACCCGAACCGGAAAAAACGTATCATTCTGACCGGAGACGTTCCCTCTCCGCTGAATCCGCCGCACGGCTGCCGCTTTCATCCGCGCTGTCCGTTCGCGCGTCCGGTCTGTGCGGAAAAAGAACCGGAACTGACCGCTTCCGCATCGAATCCTGCGCACTTCTGTGCCTGCCATTTCGCATTTGGAAAACAGTGAAAAACGCGCTTTTCATCTTCTGGCTTGCAATGCTTTCCGTTTGTGCGGACGATTTTTACATTTGGCAGCGGGACTGGAACGACCGTGTCCGCGAGGCGGTCCGCACCGAACGCGCGGCGGAGCAGTTCTATTTTCTTGAGGGCGAACTGACGGCAGCGCGTTTTCCGCACGGGTTTGCGGAAAAAAAACTGACGCGCGGCATGATCCCCGTTTACCGCATTCACACAAGCGCCCTGCGTTTTTCTTCTGAGGAGATTGCGGGAAAAATTTTTGATGCGCGCTTCCCCGAAATCCAGCTTGATCTGGATTGTCCGGAACGGATATTCGCGCGTTACACGGAGCTCGTCCGTGCGCTGAAAGCGAAGGGCGTGAAACGCATTTCCGCGACCGTCCTTCCGGTTCATCTGAAACTGAAAGAGTTTCCGGAATTTGCGAAAAACGTTGATTTTTATGTGCTGCAGATGCACGGGCTGGACTTTCGCAAAGGTGCGGCGCTGATGCGGATGTCCACGGTTGCGGAATCGCTGGAGCGGGCGGAGAAACTGAATCTGCCTTACAAAGTTGCCCTGCCGTGCTATGCGTACGAGCTGTTTTTCCGCGATGGACGCCTTGTTTCGCTGAATGCTGAGCAGGGCAGGGCGCATCGCGGCGGGAAGCGTACCGTGCTTTCTGCGGAACCGGAGGAACTTGCGGAGTGCGTGCGGAAAATCCGGAAGCTGAACCGCGGAATCATCTGGTTCCGGCTTCCGGTGCGCGGTGACAGGCTCTGTCTGGATCGTCCGTCGCTTCAGAAAATCATGGATGGGGAAAAAATCGAAAAAAAAATAGAATTCCGCTGGAAAAAATCAAAAAACGGACTACAGATACTCTATGTGAAGAACATCGCCATGCTTGGCGCGGAGCGTGTCGCTCTGCGTTTTTCCCGCGGGAATTTTCAGGCGGATGATTACGGTTTTTTCGGCGGATTTCAGCCGGAGGCCGGTCATGTCTTCGGGCTTTTTCCGGAGAGTCTGACGGGACCTGCGCCGCTGCCGGGCGAAGAATCCGCCGCGATGTGGCTTCGTTCAAACGATGAACCGCCAAAATTGAAAGTTGAATTTCCGGAATGAAAGTTCTGATTTTTATTTTTTCCCTGCTTGCACCCGCGCTTTTTGCCTGCGGTCCTTTTTTCCCGAACACGTGGTTTTTTAATAATTTTGAGAATTTGGACGGAGGGTATCTTTATGCGAATTTTGCAAAAGAACTCGAACTGATGCGTCTGGAGGCGAAAGCGGAATGGGATAAGCCGGAATCGCATTTGCATTCACTCGCCCGTCTCGCTCCGCCGCGTCCGAAACGCTCCATGCGCGATGCGGAGAAAATGGATTTCCTGCGTCTGGTTCCCGGCGGCAATGCGGAGGCATATCTGAAACTGGCGTTTGACGAGGCGCGCGCGGGCAAGGCTCCGGATTGGAGCGCTGTTCCGGATCTGCCGGAACAGCTGCGTCTTTTCCTGCGCGGCTGGGAGATTGTGCGTTCGAGCGATCCGGAAAAAACTGTCGCCGCACCGGAGGAGTGGTTGAAGCTCGCCAATGATCCGCAGAATGCGCCCGACCGCACGGTATGGGCGTGCTACATGCTCGGCAACCTTGCGGCGTCGCAGGGCGATGAAGCAGGACGCCGCAAGTGGCATGAACTTTGCCGCAAACGTGTCAGGGAGGGGTATTCCGATTCTGCCGGACTCGGTTTTGCAACGCTGAAGCAGGAGCTGCGCGGACGCAAAAAGGATGGGCGTGTTCTTGCTGCCCTCTACCGCTATTATCTTGAACCGGACATTCGGAACCTGGAGGAGCTTTATTATGTTGTCAAGCAGGAAATCGCGGCGTATGAAGCGTGGGTTGAGATTCCGGAACTGCGGGAGCTTTACGCCGCATTCTGGATGACTTCCGCCGGATATTATGTCAAGCCGGAATTTCTGGACAGGGTGGAGAAAAAGAACATCAAGCTCACGAACTCCGCCCGCATGGCCTGTCTCGCGTGGCAGGCCGGAAAACCGGAGCTGTGCGAACGCTGGCTGAAACAGATCAAAAAAGAGGATGTTTTGAGCGACTGGCTTTATGCCAATCTTGCGCGCGCGAGGGGCGACCGCGACGCCGAACTCCGCTATCTGCGCAGCTGGATGAAGCGGATTGACGAATCCGGCGTCCGCTTCGTTTCGACGAATCCGGCGGAGGAAGGGGCGATGCTCGGTTTCGAGTCCCATTTCGAACAGCCGCCGCAGGAGACCGGACGCGCCTTTTCCGCGGAACGGAAGAGCGTGATGCTGCGGATCGGCGGAATTCAAGTGGAAAAAGGTGACCTGGAACAGGCGCTTTTCTGCTTTCTCAAGGCGAACAGCACACTCGACGCCGCGCAGATCGCGGAACACATGATGACGACGGAGGATTTGCTGCGCTATGTTTCCGCGTTTTCCGCAACGCGCTTCCGGACGCTGAAGCCGGAGCAGTTCAAGGTTCTGGAAGACATCGTGTCGCGCCGTCTGATCCGCGAGGGACGCTTTGAGGATGCTCTCGCCATTCTGCGTCCGACGTCGCTCCGGGCGTCGCTGCTGCGTCTCTACATGAGCGAACTTGGCGAATCGCTTAATCCGTCGCTTTCATCCGATCTGCGGAGTCTGCATCTGTACAATGCCGCGCGTGTGATGTACTGGAAGGGAATGGAGCTGCAGGGATCGGTGACCGCGCCCGATTTCGCATTTTTTGGCGGCAATTACATGACCGATCCGAACCATCGTTTTCTTTACCGCGATCAGGCTCTGGAGATGATTTGGCAGGCGTCGCGTCTTGCTCAGGACAAGGGGCTGAAAGCGCTGATTCTTTATTCGGGCGGCGTTTATTCGGTGCGTGCGTACCCTCATGGCGATCAGAAAACCGCCGACCTTTTCTACAAGCGTCTTGTGCGGGAATGCCGCTTTCTTCCGCTTGCCGTTTACTGCGATAAAAAACGGTGGTTCGACCCCGGACATGTTGAGCTTCCGGCAATTTACACGATAGCTCCGGTGGATTCGTTGAGCGAAGTGCACAAGATGCTCCGCTCCTCCGTTTCGCACGACCAGGTCCCGACGATGCCGCGGGCGTTGATGGACCCGCGCTGAAGCGCGGATCCGCAATCAGAAATCCTGCTCTTCAGGCTCCGTTCCGCATCAGACCGGTTCGCAGAAGCCGAGCAGATCGTCGACGTTCGCTGTAGCGAGACATTCGACCGTATCGGCGGCGCCATAATAGATTTTGACTTCTCCGGAGTCCTCGAGAATCATTCCGCCGGGGAATATGACTTCGCCGCGGAACCCTTTGCACTCATATTCCGCTTCCGGGGCGATGAGCGGAGTGCGTCCCATGCCGATGACCTTCGAGGGATCGTTCAGATCCAGAAGCATGAGCCCTGCATAATAGACCTTGTGCCAGTTGCTGTGCCAGGCGGGAAGTTCACGTTCCACGAATTTGACGCCGTGGAATGTCGTGAGCCATCCGCGCGGTGTTTTGACCGGAGGTGCGGCGGGGCCGATCTTGGCGTTCGCGAACGGAACGCGCTCGCCGCCGAGAACCAGTTTTGTGTTGCCCCAGTAGCAGAGGTCGGGGGAATCGGAACTCCAGATATCGAATTTTTCTCCGGCTCCGCGGCTGTAAATCGGGAAGGGACGCTCCAGACGGAAGTATTTCCCGTTGATTTTTTCGGGGAAAATGACCATGTTGCGGTTGTCGGGTGCGGAAAGAGATTTGATTTCAAAGTGTTCAAAATCATCCGTTGTTGCAACGCCGCCGCGCAGACCGTGCCGGGTATCGACCGCAAAGCACATGACGACTTGGCCGTCGACGACCGTGAGGCGCGGATCGTATGCGCGGATGATTTCATCGTCCGCAAGCTGGAAGACTGGTTTTGGACCGGGCGTCCAGTGAATGCCGTCGTCACTGAGAGCAATTCCGATATTGGTCTTGACCGGATGCTCTTTGATGCGGAACTCCTCTTCGTCGAGTCCGTAGTCGTTGCGGAAACACATGACGTACTTGCCCTGATACTTGCAGATTCCAGCGTTGAAAATCAGCACTGCCTCGTAGGGAATATCCTTTGCCGAGAGAATGGGATTCCCTTCATACCGTTTCAAAAAATCCGGTGTGACCATGTTATGCTCCTTTTGCTGAATAATGGTTCTTTCATCATACTTCATTTTTCAGGAAAAGCAACGTTTTTAAGGTTGTTTCTCTTGAAACATTTTGAAACACGGACTATATTTCCCGATGAAAAGAGGAGGAAAAATGGCGACTGTGCGGCAGATTGCAAAACTTGCGGATGTTTCGCCCGCAACCGTTTCGCGCGTGCTCAACAATTACGAACATGTGCGTCCGGACGTTCGCGCACGGGTGATCCGCGCCGCCCGCGAACTCGGCGGGTTTCGAGACAGCCGGAATATCGCCGTGCTTATCGCGTCGGACGCCGCGTTCTGGTCCTATTCCGGAATCATGCTTTCGGCGCTTCTGGCGGAGCTCAGGAAACGCGGATATCACGAAATCATCGTCACTGAAAACTCCGCGAATCTTCTGCACGAACATCTTCTGGACGGCGCGATTTCCATGCTCCTTCACGATGGAATTGAGCAGGTGTGGGACGAGAAGCAGGCGATTCCGCTGATCTGCATCAACGCATGCCCGCGCCATATCAGCGGAATCTATTCGGTGTTCAGCAACGACCGGCAGGGAGTGTGGCTCGCGCTGGATCATCTGCACGCCCTCGGACATATCCGGATTGCCTATCTTGCCAACGAACCGCGCCGGATGCTGGACAACAGCAACAGCGGACGGCGCCTGGAGGCTTACCGGCAGTGGATGGAGGCGCACGGCTGCCAGCCGGTTGTCGTGCAGACATTGGAGCGGCTCGACGATGCAATCCGCCGCGAAAAGCTGACGGCAGTTTTTTCGGTCGGCGAGATGAACGGGCTTCTGACCTGGTCGCACCTCCGGAATGCCGGCTGGCGGATTCCGGAAGAACTTTCGCTGGTCTGTTTCAGGAATCCCTCGATTGTGCTCGAAGGTCTGCCGGAACTGACGTCGATTGAACAGAATTATTCGCGGATGGCGTCAAGAGTTGTTGACCAGCTGGAGTGTCTGATTGCGGGAAAACGGATTGCCGATTTGGAAATCAGCTACCGGTTCAACCCGGGCGAAACGACCGCTCCGCCGATGCGGTGATTACTTCAGATTTTCCTTTATGCGGCTTGCGAGACGGAAGCGGAGCGGAGTTGTTCCCGTGTATTTTTTGAAAACGCGGAAAAAGAAGATTTCACTCTCGAATCCAGTTTTCCATACGATTTCCTTGATTGCCAGATCGGTTCTTGTAAGAAGATATTTTGCGCGGCTGATGCGGCGGAGGCTGATATACTGTTTCGGGGGAATGGCGTAGATTTTGCGGAAGCGTGCGGAAAATTCCGCCCTGCGGAGTCCGGCCAGTTTTTCCAGCTCGCTGATGCGGATTTCCTGGCCGAGATGTTCATCAATATATTCGAGAATGCGCGGGAAGTTTGCATTTGTTGCGAGCGTTTCCGGAGCGTTTTTCATACGCTCGATGAACGGGAGAATCAGTTTTGTCAGCTCGTGACGAACTTCTTCAGCTTCATAGATGCTTGAACTGCGGGTAATCAGGTCATGAAATTTTCGGAAGAGTGCAAAATCTTCCGCCGCATTGACGGGTATGGCTGCCGGGCGGATGAAACGGGAGAGCTTTTCCAGTTTTGAGGAGTGAAAATGAATCCAGCCGTGATCCGACGGTTCGATTCCCTCGAACCGGAATGGAATGACCGGGGGAATGATGTAGCGAAAGCCCGGAACGATCGGATAGACTTCCGCGGAATACAAAAGATTGAATTTTCCACGTGTCGGGAAATACAGACGGAAATGGGCGTCTCCGGAAAACATTCGTCCGCCTTCCCATTCGATTCTGTTCTGAGTTGAACCTGTAGTTACGTAGTTCAGGTCAAGAGTGCCGCAGAAACTGCTCCATTCATTTTTCAGCTGCCCGTACTTATCCATGATAAAATCTCCGGAAAAAGACAATTTGTTTAGTTGTTTTTACAATAACACCATTGACGAAACAATGCAAATGTGGTATAATAAATACAAGAAAAAAATCAGGAAGAACAGAAAAAACAAAAAAGGAAGGTATGCAATTATGAAAACACATTGGTTCAGCAAGTTTCCCCCATCACGTATGCGCAAATCCATGAGATTCTCCCTTATAGAGCTGCTTGTGGTAGTTGCGATTATAGCAATCCTTGCGGGCATGCTTTTGCCTGCACTGAATGCGGCGCGGTCGAAGGCGCATCAGATTTCGTGCCTGAACAACTGCAAGAGCATTGCGCTTGCCATGAACGGTTATGCGGATTCCAATGACGACTGGATTCCGCCGGCGGCAATTGACGCAAGCGATTATTCCACTTACTGGCCGTTCCGCCTGGAGCCGTATGGACTGGGCGTGAAAAAAAAGGTGGAAGACCAGAAAAAATATACCGCATCACAGCTTCGCTGTCCGGGAAATCCGGTTCATAATACAACCAGCAGCATCGGCGAATATGCGATCAATGTGTGGGTCAGCGGAAGCCCGAACGGAGGTCAGATGATTCACCGCAGGCTGGTTTTCAAGTCTCCATCACGCACAATTTTTGCAGGAGATTCCGACAGCTGCGCTTCAATTATTTTTATCGGGCAGTCCAGATTCCGTCATGGAGCACCGGATGACGGGAGCGGGACCAGAACCTCTTTGACGCCGGTTCCGTATCCGGTCGGGCTGGCGAACTACGCTTTTATCGACGGACATGCGGCGGGGATGAGACTGAAGGATTTCATGCAGTGGGGACCGCTCAATGCCGGTTATGATCCGCTGCGCGGAACGTGTCCGGGGCTTGGAAACGTTGATTTTGAAAAACTTCCCGGTTTCAAAATGATAAACTGGCAATAAAAAAAAGGAAAAAAAATGAGCACAACACGACATTTTTGGCGGATTTTGTCCGCCGCACTGCTGGTTCCGTTTTTTGCGGAAGCTATCGACGAGGACACTCTTACGCGGGATTATGCGTTTGAGAATCCCGGGAACACATGGAACGTGAAACATGCGAAAGTCGACCGTATTGAAGCGTTTGAGGGCCTGGCGGATACGTTTTTTTACTTGAACGGAACGTATCCGGAACGTCTGGAACAGAAACAAATCAAGGTAAAACCGGAAACATGGTATGTGGTGAATTATGTTTACCGCTCGGAACGGATGCTCTGGTTTTCCGGTGAGGTTAAGGCTTCCGCGGACGGAAAGGTGCTCGGACGTGGAACCGCGTATGATGCGCCGGCGTGGCGGCGGGGTAAATTCTTTTTCTATTCGGGGAAATACGATTCTGCAGATCTCTGTCTGAATATACACACGGAGAGGGCCGCGTGGCAGATCGGCCGGATAGTGATCCGTCCGATGACCCGGGCGGAATATGAAAACTGCGGCATGATGAGCGATTCCGGTTTTGAGCAGGTTCCGGACGGCGTCATGCGTTCTCCGGATCTGCACTGGAGTGTAAAAGTCGTTTCGGAAAATCCGTTTTCCGGAAAGAAGTGCGCCCGTTTCGATTTTCCGGAAAACGCAAAAGGCATGGTTTATTTTTCCGCCGGACAGTTTTTCATGCGTCCGGGTGACATCCTTTCCGGTTCGATAAAAGTGAGGGCGCAGCGTCCAGTGAAGATTCATATTACGATGCTGAATTTTGCGGGAGAAACCCGTGTGCCGGCCAGAACCGTTACGGCGGACGTCGGCACGGGCTGGAGCGAAGTCCCGTTCGAGTTCCGTCCGGTGCCGGTGAAAAATGAAACGGGCGGCAGCGGCTCCTGTTTTCTCTTCTTCCACTTTACGCCGAAAGACGCGCCGAATACAGTCTGGTTTGATGATCTGGAGTTTTCCGTTCAGAGAGCGGAAAACAAACCAGCGAAGAGCGGAAAGGTGATTGCGGTCAACCCTTCCTTTGAAGTCGGTCTGGACGGTTGGGAAACTCAATTCGACGAAACGGTTGAAGAGTATGGAAATGTGCGCAACCGCATGAGTGTTGATACGGACGCCGTGGTCGGACGCTATTCGCTGAAGGTCGTTAAGCCGCTGACTCCGCCGGAAAAGCGGAAATTTACAAAGACCCTGATCAGGGCGCTTCCTTTTCACCTGCCTCTGAACAGGGATTTCACGATCTCTTTCTGGGCAAAGTCGAACCGTCCGACGACTCTTTCCGTGGGGCTTCCTTATACGGGTATTGGCAATTTCACGCTTTCATCTGAATGGAAGCGTTATACCGCTCAATTCAAAGCCATGCGGGGATTGCATACGGCAGGGACTGAAACGGAGCTCCGGATACTTTCCGCAAACGACGGTGCGACGGTTTGGCTTGACGGCGTTCAGATTGAACCGGGGAAAAACGCAACGGCATTCCAGCCTGATGCAGCTTATGAAGCGGGAACCGTTATTCCGGACCGGACATTCAAACTTGTGAAATTCGGCGAGACATTTCCTCTGCGTGTTTATGCGGCATCCTACACCGATGCGCCGAAGGGGAAAACGGTACGAGTCACCGTTTCCGACTTTTTCAACAGAACTGTTTTTCAGAAAGACTTCCCGTTCACCGTGAACGGGAAGGATACGCAGACGTTTGATTTCAATTTAAAGGGGGAGAAGCCGGGAGACTTTCACGCGCGTGCCGAAATTCTGGATGCGGACGGAAAAGTCCTTGCAGGCGGAGATTCCGCTTTTGCGGTTCTGAAGGCTCCTCTGGAAATTCCGCTTGAAAAATCATTGATCGGTATGAATGAAGATTTTGCGACATACCGTTCGGGGGTTCCGGCATATCTTATGCAGGGAAACAATAATTTTACGGACAGTCTTGCCGCGCTTCGGCTGATGGGTGTGCGGCATATCCGCACCTGGGCTCCAGGCAACTGGGCGTCTCAGGAACCGGAAAAAGGGAAATACCGCTTTCTCTGGAAGGATTATCTGACGCAGCTTAAAAAGAACGGATTTGGTACGCATGTTGTTTTTCTGAACGGTCCGAAACCAGTGTGGAGTCAGAGCAAAACGGGTTATCTGAACCCGGAACGCCGCCCGATCAAGTTTATTCCGCGTCTTGACGATACGCTGCGTTTTGCGGAAGCGTATGCGAAACATTACCGCGGACTTGTCGACTCTTTCGGCTGGATGAATGAGACGGAGGATTTTCCTCCGGAGAATTATGTTGAATTCGCAAAACATCTGCATCCGCTGTTCCGCAAATTTATGCCGGGAACGAAATTTTCGGGAGCGAGCTACCCGATGCATTGTCTGCCGCTTCCTGGACCGGACAACAGCTGGATTGCGGATGTGATTCGTGCCGGTTTTGCTTCCTGCACCGATGTGATGATTATTCACCGTTATGACAGCGGACAAGCGCATTCTATTGCGCATCTCAACAGGATGCCGTTTGAAAATCTGCCTGTCGACAAATGGGGGCCGATTCCGGATATGCTGGAACTTCAGATCAAAAAATTCCGCAAGGAGCAGGGTGTTCATGAAATCTGGGATGATGAAAGCGGATTTATGTTCAACCGCTCTTCTTCGTGGGGACGCAGCAGCGCCTATGAAAGCGATCTGTTCGGATGGTATACAAACCGGGTCGCAACAGCCCGCATGCTGCGTTTCTGGATTGCAAAAGCCGGAGCCGGAGTATCCAGACAGTACAATTTTACGTTTTTGGGACAGCTTTTCGGCGGACCGGGGCAGCTGATGCACTTTGACTCGGATTTGACGCCTTTGCCTTCCGTCCCGGCGATGTCGCAGCTTGCACGGGTGCTTGACGGTTCGATGTTTCATTCCAAATTCAAACTCGGGCGTGATACACTGGTCTATCTTTTCAAGATGTTCAACGGGAAAACTGCGGCGGTTTACTGGAATTGGAATCTTGAGAACGCGCAGGACGGAACTTTCACTATTCCCGAAACGGCCCGCGTGCTTGCAGCGTATGACATTATGGGAGGCGAACTCCCGCTTGGAAAAAACGTTTTTCCGCTTCAGGATTGCCCGGTCTATCTGATTTCGGAGCAGTCGCCTGAAGAGTTTGCCGCCCAGCTCCGGAAAGCGAAAGCGGTTGCCATTCCATTTACCCCGTTTATTCAGCTTGGCAATGCGGACGGGCATTGTGCGTTGATCGCCTCTGTTCAGAGCAACAGCGATCAGGTCTTGAATGCTGTCCGCCTGAATGTCCGCTCCGAAGGCGCGGCTGCACTTGTGGCGGAAAAAACAGTTTCCGTTCCGGGAATGAACCTGCAGAAGACCATATTCCCGCTCGCGGAAACGGGGAAAGGAAATGCTGCGCTGTCTCTCTATGCGCAATATGGCGGACGCATCTACTCCGCTGTTCATCAGGAGAATATCGCTGTTCTGAACCGGGCGGAATCGCCGGTTATTTTGCTGAAAAAGGATGGCGTGGAGGCGGATCTTTCCGGATACTGGACTCCGGATTCACTGAATTTTAATCTGAAAGTCAAGGATTCCACACCGCATGCCGCTTCGGCAGAAGAGTTCATTTGGGATGGAGATTCTGTGGAATTCTATTTGGATTTTGCCCCGGAAGATGTCAATATGGGGAATCCCCGTTATCATCGCCGGGCAATCCGCATCAACATTGTCCGGGGAAATCCTGTCAGAATGGAATATTTTGTTGACGGAGCCAAGACGGATGCCGCATCTTTTCCGGATTTTGATCCCGGAAAGGTGAAAGCCGTCTGTACCGGCAACAAGGACGGCTATGAGATCGCTCTGACCATTCCCGTGAAGTGTACTCTTGCGGAAAATATGGCTTTGGGATTCAATTTGAACGTGCTGGACGCGTTCCCGTCAAAAAATCCGAAGAAGTATGAAGTTCGGAGTCTTTCCATGCAGCAGAAGGCCTGTTGGAACGATATCCGGAACTTTGGAAAACTGATTTTAAAATAAGAGAAATAAACGCCATGAGTAATGCAATTTACGAACTCCGCTGCGAGCACCTGGCGGCTCCGCTCGGAATTGATGCGCCGTATCCGCGTTTTTCCTGGAAAGTGAAGACGGTTCCGCTGGCGTGCCGCATCCAGTGCGGAGAGTGGGATTCCGGAGAATTCGCTCCGGGAAATATGCCCGTTGCCTATGCCGGAACTCCTTTGCTTCCGCAGAAAAAATACTCATGGCGTGTTGCCGTCCGCACGGAAAAAGGCTGGGAGCGGAGCGAAGAGGCGCAGTTTGAGACGGGGTTTTTCTCCGTTGCCGGGTGGAACGCCGGATGGGTTGCATACGACTGGCCGCATATTCCGCCGGAGCAGCGGACTCTGAATTATCTTCGCTGCGAGTTCTCCATTCCTGAAAAGCCGATTGCGCGTGCCCGGCTCTATGTCGCTTCAACGAACGGTTTTTCAGGAAACGACACGCTTCGCATGAATCTGTATCATCCGCGGCTGAACGGTCAGAAAGTTGGAGATGATTTCATGAATCCCGGACAGATTGCTCCGGGACGCGCCCTTTACCGCACGTGGGATATTCTGCCGATGCTCCGGAAAGGAGAAAATGCGTTCGGAGTTGCGTTTGCTTCAAACAGAATTTCATTTGAAATTTTTCTGGAGTTCGCGGACGGTTCCAGCCAGCGGGTACTTTCCGGTCCAGGATGTCTCCTTTTGAAAAACGGCGGTCCGCTGAGCCGTCTCTGGCGTCCGGAAATCTACGAATTCGGAGGAAAAGGGGAAGTCTATGATGCCCGGGCGGAGCTTCGCGGCTGGGATTCTCCCGGTTTTCATGCGGAAAACTGGAGGGAGATCCAGTATAACGGGTATGCTCCGGAGAAGCTTTCGGCGCAGATGCAGTCCGTGAAGGTCTTTGAAGAACTTTCCCCTGTGGAGTTCCGGAGAACGGCGGACGGCACGGTCGTTGCGGATTTCGGGCGGAATTTGAATGGACATGAGCGCATCCGTTTCCGCGGGGGAAAACGCGGCGATGCTGTGCGGATCCGCTTTGCAGAACGGCTTTTTCCGGATGGAACGCCGGATTTTTCCACAACTCTTTCCGCGCAGGGAATGCTGAGCGTTCATGAGGATCTCTACATCAAGCGCGGGAGCGGGGATGAATGGTATGAACCGGAATTTGCCAATCACGGATTCCGCTATATGGAAATCGCGAATGCTCCGGAGCCATTCAGAGCGGGCGATGTGACCGCCCGCGCGGTCTGTTCGGAGGTCGGGAAAACATTGGATTTCAAAACATCCGATCCTCTGCTCATGCATCTGTTTCATCTGGCGGAAAACTCATTCCGTTCGAATCTGATGTCGGTTTGCACGGATTGTCCGAGTCGGGAACGGCAGGGATGGCCGGCGGACGCCGCCTCGATTTCAGACGCGCTGAATCTGTTTTTCAACATGGAGCTTTTTATGGAAAAATGGATGCGCGACATGGCGGACAGCCAGTTCCCGGATGGTTCGATCCCTTATATCGTTCCCGCTCCGGATGTCCTCTGCTCTCCTGATATTCCGTGGATAACCGGGTTTCTGCAGGTCGCTTTCGACACTTGGAGGGCGAACGGCGATCCGGCGCTTTTGCAGACGGTATTTCCCGCTTTTTCGCGCTGGTGCGGTTTTCTGGAACGCGCTGCCGGACCGGACGGGCTTTCGCGCGGACATATTCTTTACAATGATCATACCGGTTTGCAGAGCACATCGCCGGAGTTTCTGGAAAATATCTTTGCGCTGCGTTCGTTCCAGCTGCAGCGGGAGTTCGCGGAGATTCTCGGAGAGAAGGAGGAGACGCGGCGCATGGAGACTGCCTGCGAAAGAAAGAACGCCGCGCTTCAAAAACTCAAACGTCCGGACGGTCTTTACGGAAACGGAAGCATTGCCGAAACGGTTCTTGCTCTTGCATACGGTGTTTCGAATTCGGCGGAGATGCGGGATTTTGTTCTGAATCATTTGAATGAACGGGAGTGTGTGCCGACCGGCTATCTGGCGACGCGTCCGCTGATGGAACTGCTGACGGCGTGGAATGCGCATGAAACCGCATGGAAGCTGATCCGCAGTCCGCGTCCGCGGACTTGGCGGAATTGGGTGGAGAACGGGTTGACGACGGCTCCGGAATGGTGGGATTTTTCGCGGGGGACGCTGAATCATGCCGCGCTTGCGGGGCCGATGGCGTCATGGCTGATCCGCGGGCTCGGCGGACTCGAAACGTTGGAACCGGGCGGAAGAAAATTCCGTCTTGCCCCGTTTGTTCCGGATAAGGTTGCAGATTTGTCGATCGCGCTTTCAACTCCGCGCGGAGTTCTCCGCTGGGGATGGCGGACTGCATGCGGCAAACGCGTTTTTGATTTATCCGTTCCTTACGGATGCACAGTCGAATGGAGAGGCAGAGAGCTCAAGGAGGGCGCGTATTCGATGGAGCAGATATAAAAAAACTGCCGATATAAATCCGAAAACTCATACCGGCAGAAAAAAAGGGTCAATTTCCATTGGCGGGTGATTCATCATCACCTGTCATGTCCATTAATATACTCGGCTTTTGTGTTTTTTCAAGCGATATATGAAGAAAAATTGCAAAAAAATGAATTTTATCAACGGTTTGAGCGCAAAGATCTCTCTTGATTTCTTTGGGATAGGTGTATTGCGCATGCCGGCTGGTGGTTGCGGAAGATTAATCTCCAGATGTTTTCCGCTTCGCCCGCCGCGGTTCCCGAATGGATTCAGAGGCGGGGACGACGGGTATCCGGAGTTCGGTCGCGAACTGTCCGGGATCATCCGTGATGCCGTAGTCGATGTAGGTGATCTCCTTTGAAAAGCCCGCAATCTGCAGTTTGTGTTTGCGGATATATTCGAGCAGACGCCGGCAGTGACGGGCTGATTCGTTGTGATACCCCCGGAAACGGATAACGGCGCAGCGCTCCGCGGGGATCTCTTCCGTTTCGCCGGCATAGCGGTCTTCTTCATCCAGAATGAGAAAGACGGAGTCGTAGCGTTCCACTTCGCCGGATTCGAGATGCTCCGCGCTGATGCCGAGTCCGACTTTTCCGAGAAAGATGACGGGTTCCCGCTGGGCTTTCTCAAGCCGGAGCACGGGGGATTCCATGTCGAGAAAATTCTGAATGGAGAGCGAATCGTGCTCGCGGGCGATGCGGCAGGGGGGAAAATCCTGAATGCGGACGACGTCGAATTCGGCATTCCGCGCATCATGAAGCTGGCGCAGGCGGTTGTCGATTTTACGTTCGATCCGGCGCAGTTCCTCCAATTTCTGCGCGACGGCCTCCTTCTGTTTCATGAGCATGGCTTCGGCTTTGGCAACGTCGCGGTTCTGGAGGAACGCGGCAATTTCATCGAGCGGCATGTCAAGCACGCGGAGATAGCGGATGACATTGAGGGCGTTGAACTGGCGGACGCTGTAGTAGCGGTATCCGGTGGTCGGGTCGATGCGTTCCGGTTTCAGCAGCCCGATCGCTTCGTAATGCCGCAGGGAACTTACGCTCAGATGAAAGAGCTTTGCAATGTCGCCGATCTGGAAAAGTTCGGATTTATTCATAAAGGGCTTTCCTCCGCCGTTTTTCGAGAATGATGAATGCGACAACGCAGATTACAACCGAGAGGAGCGAGCCCGCCGGAGCGGCGAGTCCCATCGGGAACAGCGTATCCGCGTAGAGTTTCGAGGCGAGCCACGAACCGGGGAGGCGGACGAAGATGATTGAGATGCTGTTGTGCAGAAACGAGATTCCCGAATGTTCGCACGCGCAGAAGTAGCCGCTGAAGCAGAAGTGGATCCCTGCAATGAGCGCATCGGTGACATATCCGCGAAGATACTGGCTGCCGAGCCGGATCACTTCGGGATTGTTTTCAAAGAGTCCCACGATTCCGGGCGCGTAAAGTTCCGAAACGAGAATGGTCAGAACTCCGAATCCGCTGGAAATCAGAATTGCGTAGAGCAGAGTTTTCTGCGCCCGGTCATAGCGTTTCGCTCCGATGTTCTGCGCCGCGAGCGCCGAGACCGCCGAGATCATGGAGGAGGGGACGAGGAACAGCATGCAGATGATCTTTTCCACAATTCCCACCGCCGCGGCGTCGTTGAGTCCGCGCATGTTTGCGATGATCGTTATGACGATAAAGGCGATCTGGATAAAGCCGTCCTGAAGCGAAATCGGGACTCCGACGCGCAGGATCGGAGCAATGAAGTCCCATTTGAATTTGAAGTCGGAGAGAGCTGGGCGGATGCCCGATTTCCCCGCCGCAATCGCCGCCAGGGCAATGCCCGCGCTGACTGCCTGTGAAAGCGTCGTTCCGAGCGCCGCTCCCGCCGCGCCCATGCCCATGGCGCCGATGAAGAGATAATCGAGCGCAATGTTTATGACGCATGCAATGGCGACGAAATACATCGGGCTCTTGCTGTCGCCGAGTCCACGGTAGATGGAACTGATGACGTTGTATGCCGTAATGAACGGGATTCCCGCGAAGCAGATGACGAGATACTGAACTGTTCCGCGGACAGCCTCCTGCGGGGTGGCGAGCAGGGTGGTGAGCGGTTTCACGAGCAGAATCAGAACTGCAGCGAATATGACGGACCCCGCGAGAAAGAGCGAAGCCGTGTTTCCCGCCGCGCCCGCCGCCTTGTCGTGCCGTCCTTCTCCGACTGCGCGTCCGATGGCAACGGTTGAGCCCATGGCGAGCCCCACGATCATGACGGTGATCATGTGCATGATCTGCGAGCCGATCGCGACCGCCGTAATGCTTGCCGTTCCGTCGAACTGCCCGACGATGAACAGGTCCGCCATTCCGTAGAGGGTCTGGAGAAAGTACGAGAGCAGGAACGGAAGCGAAAACAGCACGGTGTTTTTGAATACGCTTCCCGTCGTCAGATTCTTTTCCATAAAACATCCTTTCGTGTATGGGGTAATATAATACTCTACAATCGTTGCAGAGCGAGTGTTGTTTGAAATTTTCATGAAGAAAACTTAATTTTCCATTTTGTGGAAATCCGGAAATCCAGCGGTATAGTATCGCATAGAACAATGGGGGGATAACATGAAACTGCTGAAACCATACGGAATTCTCTGGATTCTCGCCGCCTTTTACATTCTGGCTTACCTGACGCCGCTGGCCTGCCGCCCGATGCTGCGTCCGGATGAGTACCGCTATGCGGAAATCCCGCGCGAAATGCTCGAAACCGGCGACTGGGTTACGCCGAAGATGCTCGGAGTTCGCTACTTCGAGAAGCCCGCGCCGGGATATCAGCTGACCGCCGTCTCGTTTTCCCTGTTCGGGGAGAATGCGTTTGCCCTGCGTCTGCCGTCCGCCCTGGCGTCGCTGCTGACCGCCGTGTTGATTTTTCTGCTCGCCCGGACGTTTTCCCGGGATCGGGCGTTTGCGTTTCTGAGCGCGGGAATCTTTCTGACCTTCGGACTAGTCTTCGGCGTCGGGACGTTTGCGGTTCTGGATATGCAGCTGACCGCCGCGCTGACCGGCGCGGTCGTTTTCGGTTTTCTCGCATGGCACAGCCGCAAAAAACTTTGGAAGGAGGTCGTGTTTCTGGTTTGCGCGGGCGTGTTCGCCGGCGTTGCATTCCTGATAAAGGGCGGACTCGGCGTTGTGATTCCTGCAATTGTTCTTGTGCCGTTCCTGATGTTCCGCCGCGAATGGAAACGCATCTTCATCTATGGCGTGACCGTGCTTGGCGCCGCCGCTTTGGTTGCGCTCCCGTGGAGTCTTGCGATCCATGAGGCGGAGCCGGATTTCTGGCGTTACTTCCTGGAGGAGGAACACTGGAAACGCTTTACCTCGGCGACTTACGACCGCAAGCCTCAGCCGTTCTGGTATTTCATTCCCGTTCTGTTCGGCGGAATGCTTCCCGCGGGACTCCTCTGGTTTGCCGGGTGGACCGGCTGGAAGAAACGCTTCTCCGTTTCCGCTCCTCTGCTGGAGAAGACGCGGATTGCGCTGCGCTCGCTTCTGATCGAATCTCCGGCGCTTTCGTTCCTGTTCTGCTGGTTTGTGATTCCGTTCGTCTTTTTCTCCGCTTCGAGCTGCAAACTCGGGACGTACATTCTTCCGTGCTTTCCTCCGCTTGCGATGCTGACGGCGGACGGGGTCTGCGCCGCATTCCGCACGAACCGGGCTTCCGCGCAGAAATGGCTGAACGGCATGCTTCGCTGCTTCGGCGGAGCGATCCTTGCGCTCTCCGCATTGGCTCTGAGCGGGCTTGTCATTATGAAGCTGACCGACTTTCTCATTTTCGGCGGGAGCTTCTGGCTGCAGGTCACGACGGCGCTTCTGCTCTTCGCATGGGGCTGTCTGGTGTGGCGCAGCGCAAAAGAGAAACACAATCTGCGGAAGATGGCTCTCTTCCTTTTCGGAATAACGCCAGCCGTGATAACGGCGCTTGCCTCGCTTACTCCTGAGCAGTTCGGGAACAGGGCGACGGGGGACGCGATCCGGATGTGTCTGAAGGATATGCCGGTCAACGCGGATGATCTTGTGCTTGTCGACCGCAACACCGCGACTGCGGCGGGATGGGTTTTGAAGCGCTCCGATCTGATTGTCATCGGCAGACCGGGCGAGATGCAGTACGGATTCCTGAACTATCCGGAATACGCCTCCCGCTGGTATCAGGAAAAGGATCTGGAACAGCTGGTCCGCACGACTCCTTCCGGAAAGCGCGTCTGGATCATGATTGAGCGCGGAGATCCGAAGCCGCTTCCCTCCGCGATTCCGGATGCGGAGATTCACCATGCCGATGGCGTGACAGCCGCCCGTTTCTGACAGTCACGGCACAGGCGTTTTGCTTGCCCGGGGTCTGCTGATTCTTGCCCCATGCCGCTGCGCATGCACCCGGCGATAGCGTTCGGCGATCCGTTCTTTGTTGTTCCTCCGTCTGCGGAGTTGCTGGAGAAATACTCGGACTGAAAAATATTTCCGGGGCTTGAAAAAAACGGAAATCCCTCTATATTTAAAATGTAATTTTAAATTTGAGGGATTTTATGTATATTCAACGGAATCTGAAGAACGCATTTCTGGAGGCGAACGATTTTTATCCCGCTTTGCTGGTGACCGGATCCCGGCAAGTCGGGAAGACAACGTTTCTGCGTAACATTGCAGAAACGGAACGGCGGTTTGTTTCGCTTGATCCGCCGGATATCCGGATGCAGGCGAAGGAAGACCCCCGGCTGTTTCTCGCCAACAATCCGCCTCCGGTGATTATTGATGAAATTCAGTATGCTCCGGAACTTCTTCCGTACATCAAACAGCAGATCGACGAAGCGCGGATTTCCGATCCGGAGCACGCGCACGGCTTGTTCTGGCTGACCGGTTCCCAGCAGTTTGAAATGATGAAAAATGTCAGTGAGTCTCTTGCGGGGAGAATCGGAATTTTTTCTCTTTACGGCTTTTCCCATGCGGAGCTTGCTGGGAGAGACAACGGAGCCTTCCTTCCGGACCGGTCATTTGAAACTCCGGAGCCGGCGGTTTCCCCTCTGAAAGTTTTTACGGAGATCTGGCGCGGTTCGTTTCCCGGGCTTGTGACGGCTTCCGCACCGGAAAAATTCTGGCAGTCCTTCTACCAATCCTATCTGCAAACCTATCTTTCCCGTGATGTGCGCGACCTGACGCAGGTTGCAGATGAACACCGGTTCTACATGTTTCTTCGGGCTGTTGCCGCACGGAGCGGACAGCTTCTGAACTGTTCGAGTCTTTCCCGCGAAGCGGAGGTTTCTCAGCCGACCGTGAAAAGCTGGCTTTCCATTCTTGAAACATCCGGATTGGTGAAGCTGCTGTATCCTTTCGGACGCAATCGTATGAAGCAGATGATTTCCACGCCGAAAGTCTATATGCTGGATACCGGACTTATCGCTTTTCTTTCCGGCTGGAGTTCTCCGGAAACGCTGATGAACGGAGCTGTTGCCGGACATATCTTTGAATCCTGGTGCTTTGCCGAAATCCTGAAAAGCTATACGAATGCGGGCGAAGCTCCGGATTTCTTCTATTACCGTGATCGAGAGGACAATGAAATTGACTTGATCATCCAGCGGAACGGAACGCTTTATCCCGTGGAATTTAAAAAAGCAGCGACGCTGAAAAAGGATGACGTCAAGGCGTTTGCGAAACTCTCTTCTTTTGGTCAGCCTGTCGGAATGGGGGCTCTCATCAGTCTGTTTCCGGAAATTCAGTTTCTCCGCGATAATGTGCGCACAATTCCCGCATGGAGGCTCTGATGGATGAATTTGAAGAACTGAGAATGCGCGACCCCGCCGCGTACCGGCGGCTGATGGATTCGCTGCCCGATGTGCGCGACGGGCTGAACCGTCAGCAGCGGAACCTGCTCGTTACGATGAAACGGCTCGGACTTACATCGGACGCGCGGATGAAAAGCACTGCGTATGTGACACTCAATACCCCTTCGGTGGAGGAACGGTATCACCAGCCGGTGATACGCACGCATCTGCGCGAAGTCCGTTTCACCGATGAAGAGGGCGGAGATCTGCCGGAGCCGGAAAAATATTACACGCCTGATCTCGGGCTTTTTTGAGCAGCGGAAATGAAATTCGAATTTGAGCCCATCGGCGTCTTCTCATGTCCGCGCAAATACCGCTTTGAAACGCCGCGCCAGGGAGCGTTCGCGGATAACTCCGGAGTGATTGTTCTGAACGCGGAAGACCCGCGCCTCGCTGAAGCCTGCCGCGACCTTAACGGAGTGGAACGCATCTGGGTGATTTTCTGTTTTCATCTGAATTCCGGCTGGCGTCCCTTCATTCAGCCGCCCGTATCACCCGGCGGACGGCGCGTCAGCACGCTGGCGACCCGCGCGCCGTACCGTCCGAATCCGATCGGCATGAGCTGCGTCGAACTTGTCCGCGTGGAAAAAAACAAACTTTATGTGCGCGACAGCGACCTGCTTGACGGTACGCCCGTGCTGGATATCAAGCCGTACATTCCGGCGGCGGACGCGTTCCCCGCGTCGCGCGTCGCCTGGCTTGATGAGGCGGAGGCGGACAAATATTCCATTGAATACACCCCCGATGCAATGGCGCGGATTGAGTGGCTGCGCGGGCAGGGCGGACCCGATCTGGAGAATTTCTGTTCCGTCCAGCTGGCGTTCGATCCTTTTAACCGCCGCCGCAAGCGAGTCTGCGAAGAGCCGGAGGGCGGCTGGAGTATCGGCTGCAGGACATGGCGGGTTTACTTCACGGTCACGGAAAAATTGCTTACCGTTCATGCCGTGCGTTCGCATTATACACAGGACGAACTTGCATCCGGAGAGGATAAATACGGAGACAAGGCTTTGCACCGGGCGTTCGCAGAGAATTTCCGCTGATTTTCAGGCAAGTGAGAATACCCGGGCTTGAAACCCGGGGAATGCGTTTCCGGAGCCGCGGAGGAGCGCCGGAAACGGGAAACTGTTGAGATTAAAGCGTGTTCAGATATTTTTTGTAATCCGCTTCTTCCATAAGGTCGTCGAATTCGGCAAGGTCGATATTCTCAAGCTTGCAGATCCAGCCTTTGTCTTCCGGGGAGCGGTTGATGATGCCCGGGTCATCGTCCAGATTGTGGTTGATTGCGATGACCGTTCCGCTGACGGGGGAATAGACGTTGGAAGAGTCCGTCACCGATTCCACAATTCCGAGTGTGTCGCCGACGATGACGTCGGAGCCTTCCCGGGGGAGCTCTGCATAGGAGATGTCGCCAAGTTCGTTTGCGGCAAATGCTGTGATGCCGACGATTGCGTCGTCACCGTCCAGTTTGACCCACTGATGTCCTTTAGAGTAGTATTTCATGTTTTGCGTTCCTCCGCGTTTGGTTCCTTTCGTTATGCTGAAATAATAAATCATATTTCCGTATTTTCAACAGGAAAACAGAAAAAAAATCGATATTCATGTAAAAAAGTTGCGTTTGAGGTGAAAAATATCTGTCAAACAGGAACGGTTACTGAATTGTTTCCTGTTTTTCGAGTTTTTCCCATGATTCGGGCATTGGTGATACGCAGCGGATCTGCTTGTTGAGGAACGGATGGCGGAATTCCAGACGCTCCGAATGCAGCGCCTGAGCCGGGAGACGCAGCAGTGCGCGGTCGGCGTCGGAGATGGTTTGAGAGCGGATCTTCAGGAAAATCCGTTCGTCTGGACCGTAGAGCTTGTCGCCCGCGAGCGGAAAGCCGAGTGAGAAGAGCGTGGCGCGGATCTGGTGCTGGCGCCCGGTGTGCGGAATGGCGCGGACGAGCGTCATATCCTTTCCGAAACGGCGGAGCGGAATCAGCTCGGTGTCTGCGGAACAGGGATCGTTTTCGGAAAAATCGCCGGCGAGAAAACGTTTTTTCTTGGCAACGGCGCTGGAGTCGTCGTGAACGAGTCTTCCGCGCGCCCGGACGGGGTGCGCAAAGTCGCCGAAGACGAGCGCCAGATACTCCTTTTTCATCGCAGTTGCACACATCGCCGCCGCTGCTTCCTGAGTGCGTGCGGCGACAAGCAGACCGGAAGTTTCGCGGTCCAGCCGGTTCACAAAACGGATTTCACCGTACTTCAACCCAGCCTGATACCAGAGGGTGTTGCGGTAGAAGGGACCGGTCGGGTGAACACAGAGATCCCCGGATTTTTCGAACACGAGGAGATCTCCGTCTTCGTAAAGTGTGCGGAAATGCAGATCCGCTTCCGGCTCCGGCGCGGGATCCGGAAAGAACGCCACGCAGTCGTGTTCGCGGAGCATGGTTTCCGGAGCGGCGGGGAGGCTGTTGACCTGTACTTTGCCGTTCCGGATCTGCATGTTCCACCCGGCGGCGTCGAAACGCGGAAAGCGGCGGGAGAGATAATCCGTCAGATTCATTCCGTGTTCGCTGCGGAGAATGTGGCTGTAGAGAATGCGGTGTTTGAATTTTTCTTCAAAGTTCATCGCGGTTTCATTCGATTCCGTGCGGGAGGGGACGATTGAGCTCCGGAATGTCGAGCGGTCTGTTTTGTTTCTGATAGTAGCGGTAGGCAAGAATTCCGGAAGCGATCAGCAGCAGAGCCGCACCAATGAAAAACATGATCCGCAGAACGGAGATTCCGCGCGGGGAAGGGGATGTGCCTGCCGCGCTTCTTCCGCTGTTGAGGATGCGTTCGAGTTCCGCAACGATTTCCGTCCAGTCCTGCGGGCGGTTTTCCGGGATTTTGCTGAGCAGGCGCATGACGAGAGAGGAGAGTTCCCGGGGAATTCCGGGATTCCATTCGATGGGCGGAATGGGGGTCTCTTTGAGATGACGCCGGTAGATCTGGTCGACGGTTTCGCCCTCGAACGGGGGGTGTCCGACAAGGATATGGTACAGCGCCGCGCCGAAGGAGTACATGTCCGAGCGCAGATTTGCCGCCGTCTGTTTGCCTGCAATGAGTTCCGGAGCGGCATAGAGCGGAGTGACCATGACGTCGCGTTTTGCGCGTTCTTCGTGTACGGAACGCGCGAGTCCGAGGTCGGCGAGCTTGACTTTCCCGTCCGGAGTCATCAGAATGTTTTCCGGCTTGATGTCGCCGTGGCACATCGATTTTTTTCTCCACGCGTATTCGAGGGCGCGGGCGATCTGAAGCGCGATCTGCAACGCGGAAATGACGCTGAGCGGCTTTTCTTCGAGAAGGGCGTTGAGAGGGCGTCCTTCGATGAGCTCCATTGCGAAGTAGTCGATGCCGTCGCGGGTTGTTCCGGCGGAATACGCCTGAACGATATTCGGATGCATGAGGCTTGCGGCAACGCGCGCTTCATGGAAGAAGCTTTCGACGAAGCCGGGATCGTCGGAGAGTTCATCGGAGAGAATTTTGAGAGCTGCGGGACGCTGCAGGTTGAGCTGAGTCGCGCGGTAGACCACACCCATTCCGCCGTGTCCGATGGGTTCTTCGATGCGGAATCCCGCGATGACCGTTCCGTGCGGCAGTGCGGAGGCGGAGTAGCCGAGCGCGGCGTTGCATTCCTGGCAGTGCAGCATGCCGTCCGCCGGATCCGCTTTTGCTTTTACATTTTTCCCGCAGCGGGTACAGAATTTCGCCATGATGTCGCGTCCGGAAGTTTCGTTGAAAACGCTCAGTTTTCGGGAGCGACGGCGATGCGTTTTTTGTGACGTTTCGCGGGCGGGATACGGTAGTTCGTTTTGATTCCGCAGACGCGTCGGGCGGTTGCCCAGCTGCCTTCGCCGAGTTTTTTCATGCCGTACGCGAGCAGGTACTGGTAATTGGCGCGCATGTTGCAGTAGGAGAGGTCGACGTTTGCTTTATAGAGACGGAGGATTTCCTCCTTGATTTCTCTTACGGACATGCTTCTGCGTTTGCGGACGGAGCGGTAGTCGATGCCCGCGGCCATGACGGCTTTTCCCCAGGAGCGGTAGTAACGGATCGCCGCCATGTAGAGGGATTTGTGTTCTCTCTGCGCCTTCTGGCTGGAGATGTTTTTTCCTGCCTGTGCCATTTCGCGAATGGTTTCGGTGACTTTGCTCCGGTTCCAGACTTTGTATTTGCGGATTTCGTTATAGTTGAATCCGCAGGCGTTGATTGCCTCGCCCCAGGAGCCGAAGAGACGTTCCGCCGCCGCGTAGACGCTTGGATACTGGGTCGCGTAATAATGGGAATTGAGAGGTTCTTTATTGTCATGAGTCATGTGGATATGCGACTCAATCATTTCTGCGGTCCAGACTTTCTTAAACATGGGCAGTAGTTTCTCCAAAGGTAAAAATTATTGTTGCAGTCGGTAATATAGCATTTTAATATCCGTTTGTCAATAAGAGCGGGGAAGAAAACTCTAAATTGGTTCGATCAGAGCGCATGAACTTCCCGTTTTCGTGCAAAGTTATGGAGAATATTTGAGAAAACGTTTTTTTTCGTTTTTTTTTCATTTCCCGCTTTATTCTGTGGAAATCTATGCTATATTCCATTCTTGAATATAAAAATAACAGGGGAATTGTACCTATCATGAAAATGGAAAAGAGCAAGGCTCAACTCGATTTTGTCTGCGCGGAACCCGGCTGCGATGCAGTCGTCAAGTTCGATTTGACAGATGTTGCAAAAGAAGATTTTCAGACTCTGTGTCCGAAATGTCACAAGCCCTATCAGTTCGATGCGGATCTGCGCGGAAAACTGATGAAACTCCATGACCTCGTGCTCGCTCTGCGTCATGCGGAGCCGATTCTCGGTGACTGCTGCGTTGCTGTCGCCGTTCCGGGCGGAGAGGTCAAGATTCCGTACGCGCTTCTGCTCACACGTCTCAATACCATGATTTCGTTGAATGTCGGAGATAAGAAAATTGATTTCCATCTCCGCATTGAACCGACCTCTTCCGATACATTCAGATGAAAGGACTCTGATAAAATGGCTATGACTCAGGAACAAATCGTCAAGGAACTTCAGGACGCCGGAGCTCTGCTCACAGGTCACTTCAAACTTCGCAGCGGCAAGCACAGCAACCGCTTCTTCCAGTGCGCTCTCGTGTTCGTCGACCCCGCACGCGGCGAACGTCTCTGCTCCGAACTCGCCCGCCGCATGACGGAGCGGGGAATTCAGGCGGACACCGTCATCTCCCCCGCCGTCGGCGGTCTCTTCGTCGGTCAGGAAGTCGCCCGTGCGCTTAAACTCAAATCCATATTCGCCGACAAGGTCGACGATGAGCTCGTTCTCAAACGCGGCTTCTCGATCAAGCCGGGCGAACGCGTGATTGTCGCGGAAGATGTTGTGACCGAAGGCGGACGCGTCAAGCAGACGATTGAGCTTGTGAAGAAGCACGGCGGCATTCCGGTTGCAGTCTCCATTATCACCGACCGCAGCGGCGGCAAAGCGGATTTCGGAATTCCGCTGTTCAGTCTGCTCCAGCTCAGCCTCCCGACCTATCTCCCGGAGGAGTGTCCGCTCTGCAAAGACAATGTCCCGCTTTCGACCCCCGGTTCCGGCGCGGGCGCCAAAGCCTGAGAAAGAATGTAATCTATGCTTACCAATATTCTGAAAGCCATTTTCGGCAGCAAATCCGCGCGCGACGTCAAGCGCATGATGCCGCTCGTCAACCGCATCAACAAGCTCGAAGAAGAGTATCAGACGCTGACAGACGAGCAGCTCAAAGCGAAAACCCAGGAGTTCAAAGACCGCCTCGCAAACGGCGAAACCCTTGACGACATTCTCTGCGAAGCCTTCGCGACCGTCAAGAACGCCTGCCGCCGCCTCTGCGGAACCACCGCGGTCGTCTGCGACCATGAGCTCACCTGGGACATGATCCCGTTCAATGTCCAGATCATCGGCGGCATTGCGCTCCACAAAAAGAAAATCGCGGAAATGGCAACCGGTGAAGGCAAAACCCTCGTCGCCACCATGCCGCTTTACCTCAACGCCCTTACCGGCAAGAACTGCCAGCTTGTCACGGTCAACGACTACCTCGCCAAGCGCGACTCCGAATGGATGGGACTCGTCTACAAGTACCTCGGGCTTACGGTCGGCTGCATTCAGAACGAGATGAATCCGGAAGAACGCCGCGCGCAGTACGCGTGCGACATCACCTACGGAACCAACAGCGAATTCGGTTTCGACTACCTCCGCGACATGGGCATGGCTTCCAGCAAGGAACAGCTTGTTCAGCGCGACCACTATTTCGCCATCATCGACGAAGTCGACTCGATCCTCATCGATGAAGCCAGAACTCCGCTGATCATTTCCGGTCCCGTCGCGAACTCCACGCATCAGTTCGATTCTCTCAAACCCGCCATCGCGGACCTCTACAATCGTCAGAACCTGCTCTGCGCCCGCCTTGTTCAGGAGGCGAAGACCGTGCTCGACAACGAGAACTCCACCGACGAACAGCAGGAAGAGGCAATTACGAAGCTGCTTCAGGTCAAAATGGGCATGCCGCAGCATAAAAAACTGCTCCGCGTTCTTGAAGATCCCGAGATCCTCAAGCGCGTGGAAAAGGCGGAACTCATGGCGCGCAGCGAACAGAACCGCGGTCTCCTTCAGGAAATTCAGAGCGATCTGTTCTTCTCCATGGAAGAGCGCAACCATGAAGCCGACCTCACGGAAAAAGGACGCTCGCTGATTTCGGGTGACGACCCGAACGCGTTCGTCCTGCCCGACCTCCTCGAATCCCTGCACGACATCGATGTTGATTCCAAGCTTTCCGATGCGGAAAAAATTCAGAAGAAACAGGAATTCCAGGAACAGTTCGCCCTCAAGAGCGAAAAACTCCACGATATTTCCCAGCTCCTCCGTGCATACTGTCTCTATGAAAAAGACGTGCATTATGTGGTTCAGGACGGCAAAGTCCTCATCGTTGACGAGCACACCGGACGAATCCTTCCCGGACGCCGCTTCAGCGAAGGTCTTCACCAGGCGCTCGAAGCGAAGGAAAACGTCACAATTGAGGAAGAAACGCAGACCTTTGCGACGATCACCATTCAGAACTACTTCCGTCTCTACGAAAAGCTCGCCGGCATGACCGGTACCGCGGAGACGGAAGCAAGCGAATTCCATCAGATCTACAAGCTCGACGTCATGGTTATTCCGACCAACAAGCCGTGCCGCCGCGTGGATTACAACGACTGTGTCTACAAGACCAAACGCGAAAAATTCAACGCCATTCTCAAAGAGGTTGAGGCACATTACAAGACGGGTCAGCCGGTTCTGCTCGGCACGATTTCGGTGGAAGACTCTGAAATTCTCAGCCGCATGCTCAAGATGCGCAACATTCCGCACAATGTGCTGAATGCGAAGAACCATGCACGTGAATCGGAAATCGTGGCGCGCGCGGGCGAGAAGTTCGCGGTGACCGTCGCAACAAACATGGCTGGACGAGGCACCGACATCAAGCTTGCCCCCGGCGTTGCGGAACTCGGCGGACTTTATGTGATCGGCAGCTCGCGTCACGATTCCCGCCGAATCGACCGTCAGCTCCGCGGACGAAGCGCGCGTCAGGGCGACCCCGGCGCCTCCCGCTTCTATGTCTCGCTGGAAGACAACCTCATGCGCATCTTCGGTTCCGACCGCATCGTGAAGATCATGGAGCGTTTCGGTCTGGAAGAGGGCGAGGAGCTTCAGCATCCGTGGCTCAACAAGTCGATCGAAACCGCTCAGCGCCGCGTGGAGCAGCACTACTTCTCCATCCGCAAACGCACGCTCGAATACGACGACGTCATGAACAAACAGCGCGAAGTCATCTACGGAATCCGCAAGGAGATTCTGCTGAACGACTCGTCGCGCGACTTCATCTTCGATACCGTCGAGGACGAGGTGGAGCGCCGCATCCAGGTCGCCGTCAGCCTCTGCGATTCCGAGTCGAAAGAGACGATCAGCCGCGGCAATCTGCTCGGCTGGCTCAACACCACGTTCCCGATCGGATTCAACGACGACATCTTCTTCTTCAAAGCGGACAAGACGCCGGACGTCGCGGCGATCAAGAAGGCGATCGTCGACCGCATCATCGAAATGTACAAGGTCAAAGAGACGTATGAGGATCCGGAAGGGCTGAAGTGGCTCGAGCGCCATATCATTCTTGATGCGATCGACCGTCTCTGGCAGGAACACCTCCGCGCAATGGACCAGCTCCGCGCCGGAATCGGTCTCCGCGCCTATGCGCAGAAGGACCCGCTGGTTGAATACAAGCAGGAAGCCTTCAAGATGTTCGACGAGCTGATCCAGGCCATCGACCAGGAAATTCTCTCGAACATGTTCCGCTCCGCAACGAGCCTTGCCGCGTTCGAACAGCTGTTCGCGAATCTTCCGCAGAACCTCGTTTCCGGCGGTCTCGGTCCGGTGGAGGACATTTCCGCCGATCCGGAGAATCCGGAGGAGGACCAGGAGACGCGCGACATTCAGATTACGTTCCATCGCGAGACTCCGAAAGTCGGACGCAATGAGCCGTGTCCCTGCGGTTCCGGCAAAAAATTCAAAAACTGCTGCGGAAAATAAAAATTTCATGTTCCGCGTATAAACGGACCGCCCCGGAACTTCCTCGCTGGAAATTCCGGGGCGGCTTCTTTCTGTCCGGAGCGCGGATGCTCCTTACACGGCGGAAACAAGCTCGAAACGGACCGCTTTTTCGCTTGCGATGCCGTTCAGCGCGGCGGAGATCTCCGAGAGCTGTTCACTGACCGTGTTCAGGGTCGCCGCGATTGCGGGAAGACCGGCTGAGTCGAGCGCGTTCTGAACGGCGGCGGTGATATTGGCTTCGGGTCCGCTGTTTCCGGAAACGTCGGCGGAACCGGAGGCGTCGAGTCCGTTCACCGCGTTTTCGCACTCCTGCAGCGCCTCTTCAAACGGAGTCGTATCGAGTTCTAGTGTGAGAGAAGCGAAATCGCTCATCGTTCACCCCGCAGACCCGCGATGCCTTCGAGCGCGGCAAGAAAGTGTTCCGATTCCGTTCCGCCGGAAACACGGGGATGGTCGTATTCCGATGAAAGTTCCAGAATCTTTTTTCCCGCCGCGGCGGCATCAAGCGGAAAGGCGTTGAGAAAAGCCGCCGCATCTTTGGCAGAAAGCCGCGGTTCGACTACACCGTGCTGAAGCGCAAGAACGAGTTTTTCCCATGTTCCGGTTTGCGGAAAGCGCGCGCGGATTTCCGGAAGGAGCGCGGTCACTTTCAGATTGTGTCCGGAACGCAGATGCAGCGTATGTGTCCGGAGGGGCGGACGCCGGGTGAGTTCCTCTTTTGTGCTGAAGTTCATGCCTGCGCTCCTGAGTTTTCAACGGCGGGAAGGGCGGAGGCGCCGCCGGCGGACTGGATGGTGATGACGGCAGTCGGCTGGGAGCTGTCGAGCGCGACCTCTTCGGGCGTGTAGGAGGCGAACCACGCGTTTGTGTATTTCACTTCCCGTTTTGTGGTGGCACCGCGGAAAACGACGGTTCCTTTTTTGCCGATGATTGCAAGAATCCGCGCTTCCAGTTCGGGATCGTCGGGAACGGTGAGCTGTCCGTCTGTGATTTCCACGAGTCCGCCGGGTTCAAATTCTTTTGCGGAGCGGGAACGGTCGGTCGTGACGTCGATTTTTGAAACGAGGCGGATTCCCGGACGTTTTTTCGCTTTGCAGTTGAATACGATTTCCGGATCCTGCGTGCAGGAGACTGTGATGTTGTAACCGCTTGGTTCGGCTGCCATAAATTCCTCCTTTTCGGTTGGTTTCTTTTTCCTTTTTCCCGTGTCAACCGGATCTTTTTGTGATTTTTGAAGAAACGGATATGTTTTTCGGAGAAGCGGACATTTGATTTTTCCGTTTTCGGTGTATAGTTCCAGAACTGATTTTCGTTAAAAAAAAGGAATATGCCATGTACCCGTTTGAACTCATTTCAGAATTTCCGTGCGGCGATATGACCGCTGTTTACCTCCGGAACGGCGAGACCGTCGGTTTCCTGATCGTTCCGACCGCGATGCGCGCGATGATTCCGCAACATCAGGGGCTGCTCAACGACCGTCCGGCAGCGAGAGCTTACACAAGTGCGCGCGGAAGCAAAATGAATTCCATCTCTCTGGAACCGCTTCTCAACATCAAGCTCCGCGACAACACGACAGGCGGAAGCGGTGACTGCTGTTCGCTCAAAGCGCAGGAAATAATGCAGACTCTGAAGTTTGCCGGACAGACCCGTTCGGGGAACGAAATCCGCACGCTTCTCCGTTCGGAAGACGGACTCGAACTCACGCATGTCCTGACAGTTTCGAAAAACGGTCATTTCTTTGAGGTTCATGCCGAATTCCGGAACGGTTCGGCAAAAGCGGTGACGCTCGAACTGATCGAAAGCTTCAACCTCGGGCTTCTCTCGCCCTTCCAGCGGGATGAGGGGAGCGGCAAGTACCGCATTCACCGTTTCCGCTCGTTCTGGAGCGCGGAAGGGCGGCCGGATGCGCAGTCCGCGGAATCGCTCGGGCTGGAGGCTTCCTGGAGCCGTTTCGCGGCGCGGAATCTCCGGTTCGGACAGAACAGCACGAAGGTCGTCAAGGAGTTCTTCCCCTCGATTGCATTTGAAGACACAGAGTTCGGCGTTGTCTGGGCGGCTCAGACCGGCGCGCTCGGACCATGGCAGATTGAACTCTTCCGCAGAAGCGATTTTCTGAATATTTCCGGCGGCTATCCGGATGATGAATTCTGCGGCTGGAACCGCCGGGTGGAATCAGGGGAAACCTTCCGTTCCATGCCGTGTGCCGTGACCTGCGTGCGCGGCAGTGTGGAAGACGCCATGCAGCGCTTGACGGAGCGTCCGCTGCAGCTTGCGGAAACGCATCCGGAGGCGGAGAAGGATTATCCGGTTCTTTTCAATGAATTCTGCACGACGTGGTGCAGCCCTTATCCGGAAAAACTGAATGCCGAAATTGAGCGTGTCAAGGGACTCGGCTTGCGTTATTTTGTGCTTGACGACGGCTGGTTTCCCAAGCTCGGAGACTGGGATTCGATCCGGACGGAATGTTACCCCGGCGGCTTCGGCGCATTCATCGAGTCCATCCGCCGCGCCGGAATGATTCCCGGACTCTGGTTCGAAATGGAGCATTGCCGGAGAGATTCCGCGCTCTTCCGGGAACATCCGGAGTACATGCTGACGCTCGGCGGCGAACCCGTTCTGGCGACCGGGCGTTTCATTCTCGATTTCCGCAGGCCGGCGGTCTGGGAATATATGGACCGCACCATGTGCAAAGTCATCCGCGAGTACGGAATCGGTTACATCAAGATGGACTACAACTCGTCGTTCAAGCGTGCGGATACCATGAACGGCTCGCCGGCGTACGCAACGGCGGAATACACGGAGAGTGTCCGCTCCTATTTCCGCCACCTGAAAGAACTGTTTCCTGAACTGGTTCTGGAACTCTGCGCTTCGGGCGGACATCGCTTGAGTCCGGACTGGATGGCTGTCGGAAATATGGCGAGCTTTTCGGATGCGCACGAGTCGCTCGGCATTCCGCTGATCGGAGCGAACACCGCACTTCAGATTCCCATGTCGCGGAACCAGATCTGGGCGACGCTGCGCGACTATCATACGCCGGAATATCTCTGTTACCTGCTTGCTTCCGGCTTCCTCGGGAGACTCTGTCTTTCGGGCGAACCCTCGAAGCTGACGGAAGAGAACTTCGCGGTCGTCCGGGAGGGCGTCCGGTTCTATCAGAACCACGTGCGTCCGTTTGTGGATCGCGGTTCCCTGCGGATTGCGCGCCGTCTGCAGAGCGAATCTTACGAGCAGCCGCTCGGCTGGCAGGCGGTTGCCCGTACGGCGGAGGAGGGCGGACTTTATGTGATTCACGCGTTCGAGAATACGCCGGCATCCGTCGAGCTCCCGTGCATCGGAACTTTGGAAGCAGTGTACAAGCCCGAATCCGTTGTCGTTGAGGTTCGGGACGGCAGACTTTTTGTAAGCGGGCTGACGGACTTCAGCGGGCTTGCGGTTGTTACGAAAGTCTGATCAGCGTCTCAACTTGGCGAGCCGTTCGGCGAGCGGCTTGCCGAGGATGATCAGCGTCACAGCTGAAATGATGAGCAGGATTCCGATGCAAAGACGGAGCGTCAGCGGCTCTCCGAAGAGAAGAACGCTGAAGAATACCGCTGTCGCCGGTTCCAGCGCACCGAGAATCGCGGTCGGAGTCGGGCCGACGTACCGCACGGCGAGCGCGACAAACAGGAACGAAAGGAAGGTCGGCAGGAGTGCGAGCATGACGACATTCCCGAATGCGAACCAGGACGGGATCGTCTGCAGATCGATCCCGCATCGGAGTCGGAGAAAAAAGACGGGCACTCCGAACAGAAGCACGTAGAAGGTCAGCGGCATTCCGGGAACTTCGCGGAGCTTCGTCTGTTTCACCGCGACCATGTAGACTGCGTAGGTGAGAGCCGAGAGCAGAACGAAAACAACGCCTTTCGTGCTCAGCGTCGCGCCGTCCTCGCCCTTGTAGAGCAGAGCGATTCCCGCGAGCGCAAGCACAATGCTGAAGATGGTCACCGGAGTGACTTTTTCATGGAAACAGACCGCCATGATCACCGCGACCATGACGGGATAGACGAACAGAATAGTCGATGCAATTCCCGCGCCCATATAGTTGTAGGAGAGAAACAGAAAGAGCGAAGATAATCCGGTCAGCAGCCCCCCTCCGAGGAGCAGAAGCAGCATTTTCCCGCTGACGACGAACGGTGTTTTCCGGATGAGCATCGTGATTCCAAGCATCGCGACCGCGAGCGCATAGCGGTAGAAGAGGACGGAATCCGCGGTGAGACCTTCTTTGTAGAGGGGCAGGGCGAACAGCGGATTCATGCCGTAGGTTGCCGCAGCGACCGCTCCGTAAATCAGACCTTTGAATTTGTCGTTCATAATGTTTCCTTTGGAGGAAGGAATATACCACGGAAAGAGGAAAAATCAAGCGTTTTCCCCGCGGACGCTTTTCCGCTTGCAGTCGAGCGCGTGAAGGTCGTCGAGCAGTGTGTAATAACTGCGGCTGCCCGGATCTTTCCGGAAGAGAAAATGGAAAAATGCCGCCGTTTTTCCGCAAAAATCCTTTATGACGCACCACAGGAACAGCGGGATGGAATTTTTCCGGATTCCGTATTTCCGCAGCATCCTGTGCGGATGCAGATAGATGTTCAACCGTTTCTTGAACCATGACACGGAGATTTTTTCCGGCTTGTTCATCAGCTGTTCGTACGGGTCTTTGGTGAGTCTGTGCGCAGCACCTCCGAGAGCGTGGATGAGCGCCGCCGCTTCGGGATCCTCCGCTTCGGGCGGGAGCATCCCGGCAGGGAAAAACTCCATCCACGCACCGAGGAACAGATCGGGGGAGAAAACATCATGCCGCGTGGCAAGCTCCCGGACTTTCCCCCAGTCGGCCGTCTCTTTCTGAAGCAGGAAGCCCGCGTCCGGAAGAAGTTTCCAGGGCGGAACATGACGGAAATCGATGCTCGTTGCATGCGCGATGAGCAGAAGCAGATTCCATTCGGGCGGGAGCAGGTAAATTCCGGATTCGTCTTTTTTCAGATTCTCCCAGAGCTGCCGCGGTGTGAGATTGGAGACGTTCGGCAGTGTCCAATGCGGTTCCAGAGCGAGCCCATGACGGTAGAGCGGTTCAAAATGGTGTTCGCCGGGATTGGAATCGCGGTACTGGCCGTAAGGTTTCCAGCCGTTCGCTTCCAGAAGAAGACGCGCGCGCTGAATGTCGTCCGGATGAAACAGGATATCCCAGTCGACGTGCGGACGGAGTGCGGAATCGGGGTAAAGCCGGAATGCCAGATCGAGTCCTTTGATCGGTGCAAAACGGATGTTTTCTTTGATCAGAAGTTCAAAAAGCCGTTTCCGCTCCGCCTGTTCCTGCATGGCGCGTGCGGAGGCGGTGCGGTATTGTCTGCCGAATTCCTGCGTGTACGGTTCGGGAAGCTCTTTGTAAAGTCTGCGGTAAAACAGCGTGCCGAGTTTGCGCTGCCGCGCCAGACGGCAGAGTTCTTCCCGCTCTTCGGCAGAAAAGGTTTTCCAAAGAGTGTCGCTTCCGCCGAAAACGAGCGAGCCGAGCAGAGTGTAGAATTGCGTTTCGTTCATTTTTCCTCTTTCGGCAGACGGAAGAAGAGACGGCAGAGCGGGGTGCGGAAACGGATTGCGCCGTCCGGGCTCCGGTGCGCGGCCGTGACGCCGAACCGACTGTAGCCGACCGTCTTCGCGAACAGGGTGCGGCGGAGTTCAAAACGCCAGAAGAGCAATGGCTCCAGACGGGTGAACAGACGCATCAGCGCGGCGCGGATGCGGCGCCCGCGCTGATGTTTCCGGAAGTCCTTCATGCCTTGCGTTCCGGAATGAAAGCTGCGCGGGGCTCCGTCAAACGACGCGGCGGCGGCGACGCGCCGGAAGGGCTGTTCCGGTGTGAGCGGCTGTGGATCCGGAGCGGAATTGTTGTCGCCCTGCGTGGTGATGCGCGCACCGTCGATGCGGATGACACGATGCACATAGGGGCGTTCCGCTTCGATCGCGACAATATCGCCCGGGCGGAGCTCCGCGAACGGAACCGCTTCAAGCTGAAGCGTGTCGCCCGGGGTGAAAACTCCCCGCATGCTGTCTCCTTTGTAGAAAATCATCGGTCAGTCGCCGGAGAGCAGCGCCTTTTCGCGCAGAATATCGAGAAACTTCGCGACGTCCAGACTTGCCTGTTTTTCGGAAGCGTCCGGAAATTCGGCGAGGAGGGCGCGGACGGCATCGGCTCCGGTTCCTCCTTTTGCGAGAACATTCCAGACGATGACGCCGGTTCTGTTGAGGGAAATCGCCTTGTTGCGGTCGGGGTCGAACACGATTCCGGTTCCGTCAAATTCTTCGCGCATCATGGCAAAGGGATTGAGTTTCATAGATAATCCTTCAGGGTTTGGGTGAGGTCCGCATCGAGATGTGCAAACATTCCGGCCGGCGGAAAGTGTCCGGAAAGCCGGGAGGCGACACTGCGGACGATCTCCAGCATCCGTTTCTGTTCCGGTTCCGGAAGCAGATTCGTCATGTAGGAGGTGAACAGGGTGCAGGCACTGAATATATTCATAAAATACTGCCATTCGGGTATGGTTCGGATGTTTTCCTTGACGGGGTCGCGCCCGATTGCGAAAATGCGGTTGAGAACGATGCGTTTTGAGAATGGAAAATATTCGCCCTCAACGGATTCGCTGCAGCGGCTCCAGGTCGGGAGCGGGTGTGCGGCGATTTCATGATCGCCGTATTCGAGCAGAACCATGTCGTCGGCGGGGGCATTGCCTCCGGCTTCGCGCCAGCGGCGCGCGGTGGTGGATTTGCCGACTCCGCCCTGTCCGCAGAAGAGAAGTCCGCCTTTCGGGGTGTCGAGCAGAACTCCGTGGACGGGGATGATGTTCGCACCGCGCAGCATGGCGGAAGCGAAGGCGGCGGAGAGTCCCATGCTCCAGGAGGCGACAAGGCTGCGGAATTTGGTTGTCAGTAATTCTTTTTTATAAATAGTTATATGGAAAACGAGGGAATCTCTGTCGAACGCGAGTTCTCCGTTTTCCCAGCGTTTGAGGAGCGTTGCATTTTCGGGAACGCTGTTGGAGAAAATGAGATTCGGAGATGCGCTCTCCGATCCGGAAAGGGGAATTCCGGTAAAAGAGCTCATCCGCTCCAGCTGGAACGGATGAGTTTCGGTGGAATCCCGGAGGATAATCCGGTTTTCCGGTGTCTGCAAAGTCAAGTCTTGCATAAAACAGGCAGATCAGGGCTCGTCGCCCGTTCCGGAGTCTTCGTTGCCTCCGACGTAGACGGACATGTCGAGTTCCTCTGCGGCGGGAGCTTCGTACTTCTTTTCTTCCATATTGGTATCCTTTCGGAGTTATGCGCCGCCCGGCGTAGAAACCGGGCGGTGTGGTTGTTACGCAAGCTTGCTGATGAGCAGAGACTTCTGGTCGTCGCCGAGACCGAGCTTGACGCCCAGTTCGGAGTTGCACCATGCGCCTGCTGCGGCATCCCAGGATGCGGCGTATTCCGAACCGTTCAGGAAGAACGAGACGGAGCCCGCTTTATCCCAGCCGGCGATCATCGAATCTTTCGCGCCGTTGATGGCGGTCCAGTCGGAGCTGTTGTCCCAGCCGTCGAGTCCGAAGGCAAGTTTATCGCCCTCGAAGCTGTTGAGTCCGGCGTTGATGTTCAGTTCCGTTCCGAAACCGAAGTTCCATTCGCTGACGTTCGAGACATCGAGTCTGACGCTCGTGAAGGTCATGTTTGTTCCCTCGGAGAAGTTGAGGGTCTTGAACATGATCAGCTCGGCGTTGAAGTCGCCCTGGAAGTTTGCAAATTCGACGATGCGGTCGCCGGAGACATAGGTCTGCTCCGTGTAACCGCTTGCCGTATTGTAGTATCCGGCCGCGTTGCTGTCGCCGATGAGCTTGGTGGTGAAGTTCAGGTTGCTGCCTGCGCCGGTGACCTTGACATTGATGTCGCCGTAGATGCGTCCCGTTCCGCGGGAGCCTGCGGTGACCATGTTGTTGAAGGTTATCGTGTTGACGGAGGCGTCAATCGTCAGATTGATGTCGCCGACAATCTTGGTCTGAGCAGTGTACTCGTTCTCCAGCTGTGTGAAGCAGCCGCCGTAGACTCGTTTTACGAACGTGCCGCCGTTGATCGTCATGTTGACATCGCCGTTCAGAACTGCTTCATCGAAGGGGTTCTGAGCGTAGAAGTACATGCCGCCGGCAACCTGTTTTTCAAAGTCGCCGCCGTTGATCGTCAGCGTGACGTTGCCGTTGCGGCGGATGGATCCGCTGATCTGGCTGTCTGCACCGATCAGGTGCGATCTGAACGTTCCTCCGTTGACCGTGACATTGGTGTCGCCGTCGACAGTGCGGCGGTTGTCGACGCCGTCGTTGACTCTGGTTCCGGCTGTGATGACGCCCGTGTAGGTAGCATCGCCTTCGAGAACCGTCTTCACCGCTTCGAGTGCGGTCTTGCTTATCGTTCCGCCCACGATGTGGATGAGGAGCGGGTTGACCGCTTTCGCCTCTTCGACTGTTCCGAACGCGTTGGTGCCGATGGTGTAGGTGTTGCCGTTGTAGTCAACGGTTTCGCCCTGACCCTTGCCGGCCCAGGCGCTGCTGACGTAGACTTCGGCGGAGAGGTTTTCCGTCAGGTACAGCGTGTTGCCGTCGTATCTGAGGTAGCCCTTGTACTTGTCGTAGAAGTCCTGACCGACGATGCTGATGACGGCGGTTTCGTCGAGCGTGGTGTTGTTGACCACAACGAGCGCGTGTTCCTTGTTGTCGAATCCGGTCATGTCGATCGTGATCGAGCTGGAGGTCGCGTCGAAGCTGCCCATCTTCAGGGAGGCGTTCCAGTTCAGGTTGAAGTCGTTCCTGTTGATGAAGGTTCCGACATCAAGAGAGGAGCCGGCGCCGACGGAGATCGAACCGGTGTTCGTGAAGTTTCCGCCAACCGTCAGCGTGGAGTCGTTCTGCATTGAGAGGTTTCCATTGAGAATGAAATCTTTCGCCGCAGACATTTTACTCGTGGAGAGAGTCGTGTCGGAGAATGTTTTCAGTTCAATGTTCCAGTCTGCCGCGACCGTGGAGTTTTCGACGTTGAAGGAGAAGATTCCGTCGTCGCCGTTCTGCGCATCCTGTCCGAGAACGATGGAGTTCTTGGCATGGACATCCGCTTTGTTCTTTACGTTGAAGGTAAAGTCGCAGCTTGCATTTTCGGCGGTCGCTTCCTGGATGTGTCCGACATCCAGCTTGGCGTTGTCGACATTCAGGATGGAGCCCGGAGCCTGGAAGTTGAGGAACGAGTGCATGATGTTCGTGACAACCGCCTTGTCCGTGATGTTCACGAATGCGGGACCGCGGACTTTGGAGCTGTTCGGAGCATAACCGACGGTGAATGCGGCGCCGTTCAGATTCAGGGTCGCTTCGGAATCGAAGTCCGTGCCGTTTTTGCCAATGACGTTCATCATTCCGCGGACCACGTATCCGCCGCCTCCGTTGCCGTTTCCGGTGAGCGAACCGCCCTTGGAAGCGTCGATGTTGATCAGCGTGCCTTCTTTGACGTTCAGAGTTTTGGCAATGACTTTTCCGTTGACATTCAGCGTAATCAGGTGATCCGGAGTCTGCGCGGTTCCGTCGGCGTTCAGTTTTATCTGTTTGCCGGCTTCCGTGCTTCCGGTCTGCCAGTCTTTCTGAGCCGCGCGAACTTGGAGCCAGTCGTACTGCTGGTTGCCTTCGAGAGTGATGGTGTAGTCGGCATCAATCGTTGCTTCATCGGCAACGCCGTACTCGAAGGTAGAGTCTTTGCTGAGAACCGCATAATCATCGCCCGCGGCCGTACTGCGGATCACAACATTTTTCCCGCCGATGAAGCGATGGCTGGCTGAGGTCGCATTGCCGTCCGTGAAGTCGCCCGCGCCGATTTCCACTTCGGTGGTGACGTTTTCTTCGAACTGCGCCCAGAGGGCGGTTCCGTTGTCGAATGCGTTGACTCCTTTGTAGAAGTCGGTTCCGGCCTCGGTTACGGCATCGCCGAATGCAATCGAACTCCAGCTTGTATTGCCCTTGAGGATTTCCTTCGAAGCATCGGAGAAGAGAACATCGCCGTCATCGCCGCGATAGACATACTTGCTGTCGATGTTGTTGACGATGATTTCCGCTCCGTTGATGCTGTCGAGATCAATGACCTTGACGGTTCCGCCCTGGTAGGAGCCGCCGTCAACGGCGAATTCGCCGTTGTTGGTCAGCGCGCCCGCCTTGAAGGAAACATTTTTTCCTGCCTTGACGTTGATCTTGCCGGTGGCTTCGTTGAGGAGGTCGCCGACCGTGATGCTGGAGGTTCCGTCGAGGTTGACCGTACCCTTGTTGAGGAGCGCGGAGTTGGCTTTGACCGTGGATCCGGATTCGACGTTCAGGGTTGCGCCCGTGCCGATCGCGAATGCCGCGCCGTACTTGCCCGGGTATTCATTGCCGCCGTTGAACGTAAGGTCAAGCAGCGCGTTGTTCGAGAGGTTCATTTCGGAACCGGCTTCCTGCACATCCTCCCATCCGGCGTTGTGGATCTTGGCGCCGATGCCGAACCAGCCGTTGCTGCTGGAGCCGTCCGCGTAGTAGACGTTGCCGCCGTTGCCGCCGTTGACGTTCATGACGCCCTTGTTCTTGTCGCGTCCGGCAACGGATTCGCCGAGGCCGTTCTCGCTGAACAGGTACAGGAAGCCTTCCACGTTGATGGTTCCCTTGTTCTGGAGCTCGCCGAAAACCGTAACGGTAGCGTTCGCTTCGATGACGGTCGTGGAACCGACCTTGTTGTACATACGATCGTTGACGCCGACGTTTGCGCCCGCCTTGACGGTGAGCGTTCCGGTGATGTCGTCGGAGACCGCATCATTGTATCTGCGGTCGACCATGAGTTTGTCGACGACAACGAGTCCTTCAAGAGTTCCGTTGACGGAAGCTCCGCTGTTTCCGGAGAAGACGAGCGTGCCGAAGTAACCGTCCTTGACCGTGACATTGCCGTAGGCGACGGTGTGCTCGGTCGAATCCATGATGGTGGAGTCGACGAGTGTCGTGCCGTCGTTCAGAATGATCATTCCGGTGTTGCTGACGTCGATCGTCTTGATCAAGGATTTGCCGTAGACGTTGATCGTTCCGCTGTTGGTGAGTGTTCCGTCAACGTTGAGGACGGAGTCTGTGACCGACATTGTTCCGGCGTTGGCTGCGTTTCCGTTGATCTTGACGGTGGAGTTGTTGTTGAGACTGATGACAGCCTCTTCCGCATCGTTTGCCGTCAGACCGCTCGCGATGAGGATCGAATTGTCCAGCGTGAGGGTCGGAGCCTGCTTGCCGTCCACTTTGTTGCGGTTCCACATCTGGAGCCAGGAGCCGGCGTTCATGACCGTGTTGTTCAGCACGAGATCGCCGCCCTGGATGGAAGCGTAACTGAGTTTGACCTGCGGGTTGTTTTCGTCGAGCGTGCCGTTGCCGTTGACCGTCAGCTTGGAATCCCAGCGCATGATGAGGTTTTCCGAGGTGGTCGTGAGGCTTCCGGTTTCGGAAATCGTCACTTCGGACTTGGAGCCGATGTAGAACAGGTAGGTGTTGACCTTGCCGTCAATGTTCAGTTTGGTTGCCCATGCGGACTGATAACCGACGTAGAAGGCGCCGCCCCAGCTGCTCTGCGGAACGTTCAAGGTGACGTTTTCACCGATGGTGAAGGTGTGATTCAGACCGTCCTTGCTGACGAGGTAGACTTTGCCGTCGGTATCCGGTGCATCGGCGGCGTTGCCGATGACGTTCCAGGTGACCGTGACGGGAGATTCAGCCGTGAGGATGAGGTCGCCCTTGAGGTCGAACAGCGGAGTGTTGACGTCTTCCGTGAGGTCGGCTTCGACCGTGATGGTCTTGGTCGCTTCCTTGGCGGCGCGTCCTGCGTCGTCGAGCGAGGAGAACGCGTTGAATCCGTAGAAGTAACCGGTCTTGCCTTCGATCGCATCGCCGAATTCATATTTGGAATAGGCCTCGTTGACGAGGTAGTTTTCCGCATCGGCCTTGCCGATGTAGAGCGAGTTGTCAAGGATCGTGTAACCGACCTTTTCGATTTCGCTCCAGTTGGAGATGACGGTTGCGTAGTCGACCGCATTGGCTCCGGTGTTTTCCATGACCTTGTAGATGCCGTCCGTGTAACCGGAGACGGCGATGGAGATGGAGCCGTTCTGCGCGGTGAGTCCGCCGAAGGTCAGACGCGAGGTGTGGTCCATTGCAATCGCCGAATCCAGGAAGACGGTGATGGTTCCCGCCGTGGTGAACTTGGCGTTGTCCGTGAGGGACAGGCTGCCTTTGTAGAAGGCCATGACGCCCGAGGTCTGGGTGAAGTAACCAAGCTCGATGTTGCCGTCGACGGTAACCGCCGCATTGTTTTTCACCGTGAAGTCGGCTGCGGTATTGGTGCGGCCGTACTTGATGTCGCCGATGAGATTGAGTTCGGTTTTATCGCCCTTGACGGAGATATCGCCTCTTGCGGTGCTTGCCGTCGCGGTGTTTCCGAGCGTGGCTTTCGCGCCGTTCACGAAGGTGAGTTTGCCGGAATCCGCAATGTTGAAGTTCAGGGACTTGAACGTTGCGTTAAGGACATTGAGCACGCCTTTTCCGTTGAAGTAGGAGAAGGATGCGCTTGCTTCGTTTTGAATGGTCAGCATGCCGTCGGCTCTCAGATAGAGATCGCCGCCGGCTCCGCTGCCGTTGAATTCGGATCCTGCGCCGGTGACGAAGACGGTGTAAGCCGCATCGCTCTGATCTTCCAGAGCGGAACCAATGTAGGTGTTTCCGCCGACATTCAGTTTCGCGCCGCTGGTGATGGAGATGCTCGCGGAGGGGAAGTTCGCGCCGAAGCCGATTCTCAGATCCTTGCTCCAGCCGGTGCTGATGTTTGCGCCGTTGGCAAGAATGTTTGTTCCGATCATGAGGATTTCAGAGCCGATGCCCTGATTCGTGTAGCTCGCGGTGGAGTTGATGACCGTATCCGCTCCGAAGGCGGCATCCTGGACGGTGATGAATCCGGTTCCGGCCGCGGAGAATTCCGCCGTGATCGCGGAGTTGTTGTTGATGGCGAAGTAATTGTTGTTGGTAATGGTCATCGCCTTCAGGGTGGATTCGTAGATCACGAGTTCGCCGTTGTTGGTGATGTTGCCGACTTCCGCTGTGGAGTCGTAGAAGAGTTCCAGCTTTCCGCCATTGTCGATTACAATGGAGTCGCAGAGTTCGCCGCCGTAGGGCACGCGGACCTGTGCGGCTCTTGCCCACCAGAGGTTGGAACCGTTGGTCAGAGAAACCGTTGCTCCCTTCTTGACGAGGAAGTTGTAGTTCTCGGAGCCGTTGCCCCAGCCGGACTGACGCAGCGCGGAGTTGTGGAGGCTGAGAGACGCCAGTCCGTTCGTGCCGTCGGTTTCAACTGCGCTGGCATAGACCACGGAGTTGGTCACGTCGATGGTCGCTCCGTCCGCATCACCGATGGCGTTGAAGTAGTAGCCGGCGAAGATGGTGGAATCTTTGATTAGCGCCGTGCCGGAGACCTTGAGCGCGAGGTTGCCGTAGGAACCCCAGTCGAGGTAGCTGCCGGTGTTGCCGAGCGTGACGTTTTCCGCCTCGCCGGTGTAGCTGTCGCGGAGACCGACTCTGGAGTTTGTGATCTCGATCGTGGAATCGGCGTAGCTGGTGACCCACATCAGACCGTCGACTTCATTGCCGCCGTCGACGCGCGAATCGGTGATGCTGAGCGTTGCTCCGCCGAGTTCGCCGTTGCTGTCCTTGCCGGAACGGTATTTCGAGAGTGTGAGATGAGCCTTTTTGATGTTGACGACAACATCTCTGGAGTTCATCGTCAGTCTCGGGAGGTAAGCGCCCGCACCGTTGGTGATGGTGTATTCGCCTTTGCCGAGCTCAATTGTTTCGGGAGTGTAGATGAAGGCTTTGTCGGAGACGACACGTCCGGCGTTGCCGAAGTCGATGGTGTTGTTGCCGAGTGCGCCGGCTTTGAACGCATCTTTCATGGTGTCGAACTTGTTCCAGCCCTGGAGAGCTTCAGCGGGAGCGGCGGTGTTCGCGCTCTTCTCGCCTGCGGCGTTGACGCCGCCGACGTAGATGACGTCCTGTTTCTGGTCGGTCACATAGACGTCGTTGTCCGCAATGACCAGATTCATGTCGTCGGCGAGGGTTCCGTCTTTTGCGATGATGCTGCCGGTTCCGGTGATGGCGTCGGTGTCGATCACCTTGTGAGAACCGCTGGTGACTCCGGTTGCATCAATGGTGATGGTTCCGTTGTTGGTCAGCGTTCCGGTGGTGACGGTGGATGCCGCATCGACGGTGATGGAGCTTCCTTCCGCCAGTGTGATGTAGTCGATGAAGATCGCTTCGGCGCCGTTGGTGAAGGACGCGCTGCTGGCGCCGTCCTTGATGGTCAGGGAGCGCAGATTGACGTTCTTGCTTCCGGAGACGTTGAACTGACCGCCGGTTTCTTGGCGGCTTTCGACTTCAACGTTGCCGTTGGTCTGTGCGAATGCGTCGACGTCCCAGGTCAGGGAAGCGTTTTCGGTGACATTGAAGGTTCCGCCCTTGACGAGCAGGCTCCAGCCGAACAGCATGGACCCGTTAAGCGTGACCGTCGAGCCTTTTTCGACCTGAATCTGGTGAATGCCGTAGAGGCTGGCGTTCGGGTGTTCGCTTGTGGCGTCCTTGTGCGGCTTCTGGATGATGGAACCGTTGATGATGACATTGGTTGCGTGAACTTCCTTCGTCACGGCGGTGCGTCCGAACCAGATTTTGGCGTTGGTGTCGATGGTGACATTTTCGCCGATGGTGATGGTCTGAACCGCATCATCGGAATCGCTGAGGAATGCGAGCTCGCCGACGTTGTTGGTGGAGCCGCCGTGTTCCCAGCTGGAGTCCTTGACGGTCAGAGTCAGCGTTGCGGCTTCGTCTGCGGTCAGGGTGAGATCCTGCTTTGCGCGGATGTTGAAGTTGCGGTTGTTCGCCGCACCGGTTGCCGCATCCGTGACGAGTTCCTGTTCTCCGAAGAGTTTGAGGGTCGTCGTGGTGTCGCGGATATTGTCGAACATGGTTTCCGCGGATGCGAATGCGTTGAATCCGTAGACTGTTCCGGCAATTCCGTCGACGGCCGTACCCATCTCATGACCGGTCCATGCCGCATTGGCATAGAGGGTCGAGGAGTCGCCGCGCATCGCGTACAGATTGTTGTCGTTGCCGACAACTTTGACATAACCTTCGCTGCTTGTGACGTCGACGTTGGTGTAGTCGATGCCTTCGTAGCCTTTGATGAGGGCAACGACATCCACATCGCCTGCAACGGAGCCGATGGTGAAGTAGAGATCGCCGTAGTTTTCGACCACAAGACTGTTGGTGACGGTGATCATTGAGCCGCTCATGCCCCAGATTTTAGCTCCAGCGGAGACCGTGATGTTTTCCGCAGTCAGTTCGCTCCAGCCGCTGATGGTCATTTCGCCGTTAAGGATTACGTTTTTGGCTTTGACGGAGCAGTCGCCGAGGCTTGAGCCGGAAATAAGAAGTTCCGTTCCTTTGCCGACCGTGATAGTATCGCGGATTACGGCTGTGGCGCCGTCGTAGAGCTTGAATGCAATCTCGCCGATGGTGGCGTCGGTTTTATCTTTCAGTTGAACGCTTTCAGCTTCGAAATAGGAGCCTTCGCCTGTCATGTAAATGAGACCGCTGGCTGTAGCCGGACCATCGCCGTTGACGCCGCCGACAACGAGCAGAGCGTTCGGACCCGTCGCGGAGTGGTTGAAGCGTGCGCCATCTTTGACAATCAGCTGCGCTTTTCCGTTGGCGTTCTTTTCGGCTCTTCCGCGGATGAACATGTTGACGTTCGTGTTCTCAAGAGCTGCGCCTTCATTGAGCGTGAGGGTGCCGCCGAGATCGACGTAGCTGGTCTTGACGTTCGAGGCTTTGGAGACAGTGACTTCGCCGTTCTGACGGATGTACATCTGATCAACCGTGGCCTGCTGACCTTCCGCGGTCGTGAAGGTGAGAGAATACACGCTGTCGCTGACGTTATCCTGACCGACATACGTATATCCGAGCTTGGAGTTGCCGATGACGGAGAGCTTGGCGCTTTCCGTGGAATCGTCCATGCCGTATCCGATATTGACGTTTCCGAGTTCGGTATCCGTGACGGAGTTGGTTCCGTAGACTTTGACGTTGCCGAGCTTGGAGTCGGTGAGTGTCGCGTCTTTCAGATTGACAGCGTTTCCGGACATTTTCCAGATATTGACTTTGGAGTTTCCGGTAACGTTGATGGTTCCGTTGTTGACCAGTTCCGCGAGGCTTTCAATGCTTCCGCTGAGAATGGTGCGTTGTTCCGGAATGATGAGCGTAGCGTTGTCGATGTCGATCGTTCCGTTGGAATTGATCAGCATGGACTCTCTGTAGCCCAGCGTTGCGGTTGCGCCGTTGCGGAGAGTGATCTTGCCTGCATATTCACCGCCGTCGCCGAGGGTGAACGAGGTGACTTCATAATAATATGCGTCATCGCGGGTTGCGAGCTCAGCATTGTCGACAACGAGTTCGGCGAGCTTTTCATCGCGGTTCGGGTTGACGCGTCCTTCGTAGGCTTTGCCGATCGCGGTCTTGGAGAGGATCAGTTTCGAGCCGTTGGAGACGGTGACGATACCGTTTTCCGCGATCTGGGAACTTGCGTAGTTCAGCCAGGTGGAGTTTTCATCCAGATTCAGTTCGCCGGTGACGCTCATCTGACCGTCGGTGATGGTCGATCTTGCGATATCGACTTTACCGTTGTAGTAAACGCCGATGGTCGGGTTGAGATGTTTGTCGCTCGGGAAATCGAACTTGAGGTTGGAGTCGGTGATCGTTGCCGTTGCGTTGCGGCGGATGTCGAGCTTGCTCCATGCGAACTCCGCATCCTTCACAGCGAGCGAGGATTTGAAATTGGAATCGGAGTTGTCGAGTTTGAAGAACGGGAACTGGTGCTCCGGAGCCTTGCCCGTGAGGGTGAGGTCGAGGTTCTGGTTCTTGAGTTCGATATTGCTGGACGAGAGGGATTCATCCGCGGCGCTTCCGGGGACAAGTTCGATTGTGCCGTTCCAGTAAGCGGAAGCCTCTTTCGCGGTTGCGAAGGCGTTGAAACCGTAGAAGAAGCCTTCTCTGCCGACAATCGCATCACCGGCGTTGTATTTTCCGGCGAAGCTGGAGTCGACGAGAATGGTGCTTCTGTCGACTGCGCCGATCCAGAGATCGTTGTCGATGACGGTGAGGTTCTCTCCGAAGGCGGTGAGAATCTTGGAGTAGTCGACTTTGGCGTTTCCTGTGATGTCGATGAGCTTGTAGAGACCGTCTGTGTAGCTGGAGGCATCAATGGTGATTGTGCCGTCGGCTGCAGCAAGAGCTCCGACTGTGACGGTTGCTGCCGCATCAAGGGTGAGGGAGCTGCCGTCTGCAAGCGTGATCGAATTCGCCGTCAGTGTGGAGTTCCGGATTGTCACAGCGCCGTTTCCGTCGACATAGAGTCTGTCGAGTTCTGCGGCGGAGGCATCCGTGATGTTCAGACAGGCCTTCACGAGGTCCGCATAGTTCGCGGGCTTGTCGGGATTGTCCGTAATGGTCAGACCTTCGAGTTCATCGGTCGTGGCATTGTCGAGAATGTAGGAGGCTCCGACGCGGACAATGCCGTTGTTGACGAGTCCAGCACCGTTTGTAATATTGAGGGTTGCGGAGTAGTCGTTGTTGCCGTCCGCATCGTGTCCCTGCTTCTTGCCGCCGACAACCGCTTTCGCTGTTTTGTCGCTGTAGACATAGTAGGAACCGATGGAGATGTTGCTGCCGAGGACACGAAGGAATGCGCGATTGTCAACATTGACTTTTCCGCCTGCTGCGAGAATACGGAAGCCGCTGCCGCCTTCAGTCTCCAATGTGGAGCCATTCAGGAGATCAAGCTGTCCGGAAACGTAGAACCAGAGGTTTCCGTTGTCATTGGCATAGTTGGCGCGGTCAAAGACGACGTTGGAATCACCGTAGACTTTGAAGAACGGAGTTCCGCCTTCGTGAGTGACTTCGGTGGAGGTGAACTTGACCGTCATTCCTGCGAGGGACTCGAAGTGGCTGTGTCCGCCGAAGAAGATGTCCTGTCCCTTGTATTCGACCGTTGCATCGTGTCTGACCGCATTGCCGTTTTCATCCTCTTCCCCGTAGGTGTAGGTTTTGCCGCTGACGGTCATATAGAGCTGGCTGTAGTCGTCCTCCTGAGCCTCAATGGTGAGATTTTCCGTATAGGATACTCTTGTGATCGGGGTATTGTAGTCGCGCGCATCCTGGATCTTGATGGTCGCATTGGCGCCTGCGGCGTTGATTGCATCGTTGGCCTTTGCGAAGGCGTTGACGCCGAAGTAGAAGCCTTCCTGAATCAGATCGCCGACTTTATAAGTTTCCGCCCACTTCTCGTTGACAAGGAGTGTGCTCATATCGACGGCGGTCGGAGTATAGGTTCCGTCCTCATTTGCCACGGCTGCGAGACCGGCTGCGAGGTTCTTGGTGATGACTTCAGAATCACCGCAGAAGATGCCGGAAATGTACTTTCCGTTTTCATCTTTGACTGCATCGAATGCGAAAGCGGTGTTCGGTTTCGCATTGCCTGCCGCAGCATCGTATTTCGTGCTGATGAGTTTTGCAAGAGCGAGCGTGGAGGGGTCTCCGGTTTCGGTGACGATCTTGCAATTGGTCAGATCCATGACGGTGTTTGCTGTTCCGAGGGAGAGACCGTTTTCCTCATAGTAGCCTTCCGTGAACTTCGAGAATGCTTCGGTGAAGGTGCAGCCTTCGATGACAGCATTGAAGTACGGGCGAAGGGCGGCGACGAGACCGTTCTTTCCGGTGTCATCACCTGCTCCGAAGAAGCAGTTTCTGAAGAGAGCTTCAGCGGCGGCATTGGTGCTGTTGAAGGAGGTCCAGCCGTAGAGCTTGGAATCGGTGACTTCGATTTTGTCCATGCCGCTGCCGTTAATTGCGTAAATCTGCGCAATGATGCTGCAGTTGTTGATTTTCACCGTACCGCCGTTGTAAGAGCCGGCGTAGATGGCGTTGCGGGAGTTCTTGAGTGTGCAGGTGTCGAGCGTGAGCCCCGTTGCCTGATTTGTCCAGATGAGAGTCATTCCGCTCTGTCCGTTGCCGTCGAGCGTGAGGTTCTTCAGAGAGACTCCGGCGTTCTTGATGTTGAGGAGAGCCATCGAATTGAACTTGGTGGCAGTCATGGAAGGACCGGCTTTGATTGTGAATGCGGAGCCGGCTGCGCTTTCGATGGTGACCGTTTTGTCGATGGTCAGGGTCTGGTCGAGAGAGATGTCGCTGAGCAGAGTAATGGTGTCGCCGTCCTGAGCGGCCGCGAGAGCTGCTCCGATGGTTCCGTATTTGACTCCGCTGACTTCTGCAACATAATTTTCGACATAGGTGTCGCCGTCAAGCGTTTTGATGGTGACGTTGCCTTCGCTGGATTGGCTGACGCCGAGGATTTTGTTTTTGCTGACAGTGCCGTCGTCAAGAGATATGACTGTTGCGGAGGAGTTTTTGTCAACAAAAATTTTGGGAGCGAGAGTGTTTGCTTCAGTGTAACCGTTGATCGTGATCTTGTCAATGGTTGAATTTTCAAGAATGATCGGGTTTTGAGCCGCAACATTGGTCCACACGGTTGCATCGTAGTAAGCTCCGTCAAAGCTGTTGGAAATATTGCAGTCTTTGAAGGTCGCTCCGTGGGTGCCGTAAAGATTGATCGCGATGTAGTACTCGCCGCTGATGTTGACGTTTTCGAAGTTGGAAGTCGTTCCGCCGCAGAGGAAAATTGCGAAACGGGCTTTGCCTTCCATGTTCAGGTTTTTGATGGAGACGCCCGTAGCCCACTTGCCGGCGTTGGCGTTCCCGAAATAGAGGGCTGAGCCGCCGCTCTGGCTCGGATCATCCGTGGTGGCGCAGGTGATCGTGTGACCGTCTCCGTCGAGAGTGATACCGCTCAGAACATCCTGATCGGTAACATCGATCTGCTCGGTCAGCGTAATGTTGGTCAACAGAGTAATGGTATCGCCTTTCTTCGCCGCAGCAAAGGCTTCTTTCAGCGTTGCATACTCGGTATTCCCGATTTTTGCTTCATTAGCCATCGTTGTTATTCCTTGTTATAAATTGGAATGGTTGATTATCATCAAATCCGAAGGATCGCGCTTTGCCGGAGTACGAGCACTCCGCTGTTGCAGAGATTCCGTTCCGCTTTGCGGATGAAATCCCGGACGATGCAAATTGCCCGCGCGACAAAGAACCGGACCTTCACAAAGAAATACCGCAGAGAGTTTTCGGGAGTGTCGTGATAGGTATACGACACCTGCTCCGTCTTCTCAACGGTAATGATTGCGTCCGTCTGGACAGGCTGAGATTCCACGGAGAAAATCTCCCCCGTGGAACCTTCACAACTGCCCGGCAGACTGATTAAGTCCTGTTCCGGATTCATTTCAGATTACTTCTTCTGAAGCGCTGCGTCGTTTTTCTGAAGCACTTTAGCCTCGACGAGCTTGTCGATGAGCTGCTGCATGGAGTTGAACGCCGCGAGGAAGCCCTGCGGAGGCATGATGACGCGGATGTTGCCCTGCGGGGTCGGAGCCTTGCCGTCCGCCTCAGGCTGAAGCGTCACGAAGTCAAAACGAACCATGCCGCCTGCGAAGTGAATCTGTCCGATTCCGTCTGCAAAAATTTCTTTCTTTTCCATCATTTTTTTGTTCCCCTTGTTATTTGTTACACTTAGTGAGGGCAAGTTCTTCGATAGAACTCTAAACACGTAATATACGATAATATTTATAAAAATACAAGCGGATTCGCTCTCTTTTTTTTAATTTTTTTGTCCGTTTTTCCCCTTTCTCCTGTAAGAAAACTCGCGGAAACGGAAGATATAAAGGCTTATAAGGAATTTGTATTAAAAGGATAAGTTTTCTGTTGCGGCGCAGGAACGGAAAAGAATTAGTCAAGACTAAAAAATCTTCGCTGCCGCTGGATTTTTTTCTCCGGCGGTGTATATTTTCAGCAACATCAAACAGTTATGAAGGGGAAAAAAAGATGAAAAAAGAACTCTTCAATGTAATGGGGATGCACTGCGCAGGGTGCGCCGCGAACGTCGAGCGCGCCGTGAAAAAAATGCAGGGAGTATCCAATGTTTACGTCTCCGTTGCTTCGAAGTCCATGCGTCTGGAACTGGATCCGAAACTTGTCTCTGTGGTCGATGTTGTCGCCGTGGTCCGCAAGGCGGGGTACGACGCCGCGCCTGTCACGCCCGCGAATTCCGGACGCGAAGTGGTGGACGAGGAGCAGACGAGCGCTTATTTTTATAAGTTCATCACCGCGCTGGTCTTTGCCGTTCTGCTGTTTTATGCGGCGATGCACCACGATCTGGGTTTGCCGTACCCGCGGACTCTGCATGAGGTGAACACATGGGTGCAGCTGATTCTGACGATTCCGATTCTCATTGCGGGACGCCGTTTCTATATTTCGGGGTTCAAGACCCTGTTCCGTCTTTCGCCGAACATGGATTCGCTGATTGCGCTCTGTACTTCCGCGGCGGTCGCGTACAGTCTCTGGCTGATGGTGCAGGGCAACACGGCGCACCTCTATTTTGACACGGCGGGAATGATAGTCGCATTGATCATGCTCGGCAAATATCTGGAAGCGCGTTCGCGCAAACGCGCTTCCGGGGCAATCCGCGAGCTGATGAACCTCACGCCGCAGAACGCACTTGTCGTCACGGCGGAGGGCGATGTGGAAGTCCCCGTCGCCAAGCTGGAGCCAGGAGCGGTGATCCGCGTGCGTCCGGGCGACAAAATCCCCGTCGACGGCAGAATCACGGAGGGGAGCGCGTCGATCGACGAATCCATGCTGACCGGCGAGCCGCTTCCCGTCGACAAAGGCGTCGGCGACCGGGTGACGGGCGGTTCGATCAACCGCGACGGAGCATTTCTTTTCCGTGCGGAGCAGGTGGGGGCGAACACCGCGCTTGCACGCATCATTGCACTGATCCGCGAGGCGCAGGGGACGCGTCCGCCGATTGCGCGGCTTGCCGATCTGATTTCCGGCTGGTTCGTCTGGGGGGTGATTTCAGTTGCTGTGCTGACGTTTGCCCTGTGGATGTTCTGCGGCCGCGCGGGTTTTGCGGCGTCGCTGGAATTTGCGCTCGGCGTGCTGGTGATTGCGTGTCCGTGTGCGCTCGGGCTCGCCACGCCGATTGCGCTGATTGCGGGAATAGGGCAGGGGGCGAAGCTCGGGATTCTCATCAAAACCGGAACCGCACTTGAGACGGCGGGACAGCTCCGGACGGTTGTTTTCGACAAAACCGGAACCGTCACGAAAGGACAGCCGGAAGTTGTGCGGATCACTGCGGCGGAAGATGTTTCTCCGGAAGAGCTGCTGCGTCTCGCGGCGTCCGCGGAACGGAATTCCGAACATCCGCTGGCGAAGGCGATTGTGCGCGAAGCGGTTCGACGCAAGGTGGAACCGGTCAATGTTTCCGGTTTCAAGGCGCTTGCCGGACACGGTGTTTCGTGCATAGCCGACGCCCGCCGCGTACTGATCGGGAAAGCCGCGCTGATGACGGAAAACGGTGTTGACGTTTCACGCGTCAAACCGGACGGCGCGGCGACGAATTCGCTGGTCCATGTCGCCGCAGACGGAGTTCTGCTCGGAGTGATCGGGATTGCGGATTCCGTCAAGCCCGACTCGGCGGAAGCGATCCGCAAGCTGCACGGGATGGGGCTCCGGACCGTCATGCTGACGGGCGACAACTCCGCCGCCGCAAACGCGATAGCCGCGGAATTGAAGATCGATGAGGTTCACGCGGAGCTCCTGCCGGGCGGCAAGGCGGAGATTCTCAGGAAACTTCAGGCTGACGGGACGAAGGTCGCGATGGTCGGCGACGGCGTCAACGACGCCCCCGCGCTTGCGCAGGCGGATGTCGGAATTGCGATCGGCTCAGGAACGGACGTTGCGATCGAATCCGCGGATCTGGTTCTCATGCGCAGCGAACTTTCTGCAGTGCCCGCCGCGATTGCGCTGAGCAGGGCGACGATGCGGATTATCCGCGAGAATCTCTGCTGGGCGTTCTTTTACAATGTTATCTGCATCCCGTTTGCGGCGGGTGTGTTCTATGCGTTCGGCGGTCCGCGTCTGAGTCCGGTGCTCTGTGCGGCGGCAATGGCGTTCAGTTCGGTTTCGGTTGTGCTTAACGCGTTGCGTCTGAAGCGGTTCCGTCCGTAACGGCGCGGTATTCGCGCGGCGAACATCCGGCGATGCGGCGGAAACAGGTGGAAAAATAGTTGCTGTCGTGGAACCCGCAGAGCGAGGCGATGCGGGTGACGGAGAGGTGGCGGTGAAGTTTGAGGTAGACTTGCGCCTCTTTGATGCGGCGTTCCAGAAGCAGTTCGCGGAAGGAGCGTCCCGTTTCGCGCCGGATGAGTTCGCCGAGATAGTTTGGGGTGACTCGGAGGGTTTCCGCCGCTTCCTCGAGTGAGGGATCGCCGGGAAAATGGCGGTCGATGAAGAAATTTATGTTCCGGATGTAGTAATCTGCGGGGCGCTGTTTGGTGGATTCGGCGGTTTTCCGCCAAAGTTCGAGTTCAAGCAGAATCAGTTCGCGCAGGAATTCCATATCCCTGCGCAGTCCCGCAATCTTTTCCTTTGACGGCTGTGCGTGTTCCGGCAGATGAAACGAGCCGGCATAGATGACTGCTGCGGTTTTGGATTCAAAGAGAACCGGAAGCGCGGCGTCCCATACGCCGAACGGACAGGTCCCGCAGAAGAAGCGTCCGCGTCTGGCGAGTTCGAGACTGCGATCCTTGTTTCTGATGCACGCCGTATCACCGCCGTGCATCTTCGTTGCCCGGCAGAATTCCCCGTGGTGCAGGTACTGATCGGGAGCCAGCCGGAGAGCTTCGCATTCGAGGAACGCGGGATGAAGGATATGAACGCTGAAGACCGCACCCTGTTTCTGTTCGAGGATGCGGAGTGCAACATCCAGATTCATTTCCAGAGTGCGCGCATGGCGCGGGCTTTTGCCGCAACGTCTTCCGCCTGAGTGAGTTCTGTCACCATGGCGAGAATGCGTGCTCCCGCATCAAAGAGCTGAGGCATGTTGTGTTCCTTGACTCCGCCCATGACGGAGAAAGGGATCGCGAGTTTCGGCTTTGCTGCGCGGATGATGTCGAGTCCGAGCGGTTTGACCGGCGTGTTTTTGGTCTGAGTCGGGAAAATGGGACCGAGATTGACGTAATCGGCATCCTGCGCCTGCGCTTCGAGCGCCTGTTCGACGGAGTGCGTGGAGCGTCCGAGAATGAGATCGGGGGCGATGGCGCGTGCGAATTCGAGCGGCATGTCGTCCTGCCCCAGATGAACGCCGTCAGCGCCGACGGCGAGGGCGATATCGACATGGTCGTTCATGATCATGAGGACGCCGAGTTCTTCGCATTTTCTGCGGAATTTTTCCGCGAGGAGCGTGAGCTCTTTTCCGGAAAGATTTTTTTCGCGGAGCTGAACAGTTCTGACGCCGCCGTCAGCGGCCGCCGCGAGGACATCGAGAACGGAGCGTCCGTTCGTGAATTCGTGTCCGATTACGAGATAGAGATCGGTATTGCGGAAGCGTTCCGCGCGCTGTTTTCTGAGATCGGTCATAAATTGTCCTCCGGGGCAAAAAAAAGGAGCCGGCGAAAGCGGCTCCATTCCGTAGAGCGGAATTGTTCAGCAGGGCTTCTGGATTCTGCCGCTGCGGATGCACTGCACGCAAACTTTTTTGCGGGAAACCGTGCCATTCTCGTCAACGACGCGAATGCTCTGGATGTTCGGTTCGAAGGTTCTCGGGGAGACCTTCACCACGTGCATGCCGATACCACCTTTTTTCTTTGCCAAGCCCCTGCGGATGATGGTGGAGCCGGAAAACTTTTTCTTTCCGCAAATGTCACAAACGTTACTCACTTTACTGTCTCCTAAATAAAAAGCCTTCACGGCCATTGTGTTTCCTATGAACAGGAACTATAATATAGCGTGACAATCCGGTTTTGCAAGTCCGGAAACGGAAAAAATGAAAATTTTCCGGCTCCGGCGGAAATTTTTGCCGGGAAAAATATAAACCTGTTTTGCAGATTTTCAAGTTTGATGCTATAATACCGTGAAACAATGGAATGTTCTGATGAAAAAGAGTTTACTTCTGAATGGAGCCGCGTGTGCGGCGGTGATTGCGGCGGCGGTGGCGTTTTTCCTGGTTTTTCAGGAGCGCGGCATCGAAGCGGAACCGCAGCCGCATTTTGAACAGAAATGCGTGTCGCAGCTGATGATGATCGGCGACGCGCTGCATCTTTATGCGGAATCGCACGCTTCGGCTTTGCCGGAGACTCTGGATCAGCTGACTCTCGACGGACAGCTTTCCGAGCCGGGGATGCTGATGTGTCCCGCAAAGCGTCTGCCGTATATCTATCTGGGATATGGTTTTTCTCTTCCGGAACTTTCTCCGGATATTCCGCTGGTTCTGGACCGTGTGCGCTGTCATCCCGGCGGAGTGCATGTCCTCTATGCGGATTTCCAAGTCCGTTTCGTTCCGATGCCGCGCGGTTCCGGATTTCATGCAATTCTGCACAAAAAGCAACCGGAAAGCGCGGCGCGGAAGCGTATGGAGCAGCGGGTCCGCCAGCTTGACAGTCTCTTCCTGCGGAAGCTTTGAGACCCGCCTGCCGTTTTACTGTTCTGTTTCTACATGCAGGCGCAAGACGTTTTCTTCGGGGATCAGAAGGAATCCGCTGTCCGTCTGTTTGATGGTGCCTGTATCCGGAATCATGGCGTAACTCCAGCCGCTGTGACGGAATTTCAGCTTTCCGGATTCCAGTTTTATTTCTGAGCCGTGTTCCGCCGCCGCTTTGGCGTTGTACATAAATTCCAGAAGTTCTCCGGCTTTCGGGAAACGGACTTCCCATGCGGAGGGATGAAGCTGTATCGCAATTTCATCGGAGGTCTCTTTCCGCGACCAGAGAATCTGCAGGGAATCTTCCGGAAGTTCTTCCGCGGACTTGATTTCGCCGGGACCTCCGGGGAAGCGGATTGAGGCGGGATGCCAGAGAAAACCATCCATGACCGGAAGGGTGTCTGAAAAGCAGGAGGTTGTTGTGCAGACGGAGTGAAGGTAGATACCTTCCCGGTTTTCATCAAAGAACTGCCAGTCGCGAACCGTCAGCTCTCCGGATTCCGTGCGGAAAAGATTGATGCGTCCGTGTTTCGAGCAGTACCAGATTCCCTGATGCCCTAATTCTTTCCAGTCGTTGAGCGAGAGAACAGCGGAGGCTGGAGTCGAGGCGAATTTTGAGCGGAACCATTTGCCGGTTGCGGCAAGCGTTTCAACGCGGAGGAGCCCCTCTTTCTGAAGCCTTTCGAGTTCCGCGTACTGGAAAATCAGTCCGTCTTTCATTGCGGCCCAGCCGAAGGAGTTTTCCTGTCCGACTTGCGCGTAAGCCATTGCGAGATGAGGCGAGCGGAAGTTTTCGCGGAGGAACCATTTCACCCACTCCGGGATGCCGCCTCCGCCGTCGGCGCCGGTGTAGACGGGTTCGAGGGTGACTACGCCCTGTCCGTTGTCGCCGATTCCTGCGTCGTACTGGTAAAGCGGGTCGCTGCCGAGCATGCGGAACAACGGAAGATTGATCTGCTCCTGCGGAGTCTGCGCGGGCATGAAGAAATTCTTTTTCGAAGGATAATAGCCGTTTGCCCAGTAACCGCCCCAGAGCGTGTAGCCATCGGTGCCGTACTGGTCGCGGCAGCAGCACGCGGCGCGGACTCCGTATTTTTCATGGAGATAGTTCAGCGTGTGTGCATCCGGGTACCAGCAGCCGGCGGATTCCGGAAGATGTCCGAACGTTTCCTTGAATTTCGCCATGAAGACGTCGACGATTCGTTCGCGTTCTTCGGGAGTGTAGGCCGCTGTTGCATCGACGTTCGCGAACCAGTCCCACGCCCAGCGTCCGCGCCAGGGGATTCCGGCGGCTTCGACGAGCGGCTGAACGCATTCGAGCCAGATTCCGACTTCATGATCTTCCGGCATTTCGCGTTTGAGGAAATCTGCATAAGGCGGAGTGATCAGTGCGTCATACTGAATCAGCCAGGTTGTCGGTAGATTGTGTTTTTTTGCGAGAGCCATCTGTTCACGGACCGGTTCGAAGAGATCCATCTCCATGCGCGGTTCCACGCTCCGGATGAAATTGATGATATTGACGATTGAGCTCGCTTTTCCGTCTCCGGAAGCGTTTTTGAATGAATGTGAGGTCATTGCCGTTTCAGCCTTTCTACAGTTTGATTTTGTTTTCTTAATTATACAGCAGAACTGTTTTTTGTCAATACATTCCGGTGGGATATGCATATATGGAAGTAACAGAAAGCATTCATAAAAGTATTTGCAAAGAAATTCCGGACCGGCTCAATTCGGAAAGGGAACCGGTCCGGAGAAAAAAGTTTTTATCTCACAATCTCGTAGACGAAACAGGGAGATTTCTGCGCAAAGACGTCAGCGGAGAAGCGCAGGACTCCGCCGGAGAATTCCGAACGGATGCGCCCGATGCGGCGTCCGCCGAGATCAACGGCGTAAACGACGGGAGCGGTATCTCCGTTCAGTTTCAGCGAAACGGTTCCCGTTCCCGCTGCGGCGAGATGCGGCATGCCGCCGAGCTCCATCACCTGCGACAGGGTTTTGTCGGCAAACTGCATTCCGCTGTTGAAAACGTTGGTGATGTGCAGGAAAAGAATCCGGCGGGAGTCCGCAAGCGCGGAGGAATCCATTGCCGCCGCGGCATAGACCGCGAATCCTTTTTTGTTTTCAACTTCGAGAATCCCGGCTTTCCCGGTTTTGCCTTCGGGCAGAACCAGCGCTTCACTGCGAGGGGTGGCAACCTTGAACGTTCCGGCTTTGCCGTCGATTTCAATTTCGCCGGTGACGCTTTTTGAGAATGAGCGTTCCGGTTCGAATGCTCCGCCGTTTCTGCGCGCGGCTTCCTTGACGAGACGAGTGAAGTTTTCCGGGGAGAATGCCGTCACATCGGCAGCCGTTCCCGTTTTGTCACCGACTTGTGCGCCGATCCGGGCGAAGGTTCCGGCTTTGATGTAATCGGCGGGGTAGATGTCATGAATGGAACTGTAGTCTTCCGGAACATGGATGGGAAGCTTCAGTTCGGAGCGGTGGACATCTCCGCGGAGGAAGAAGAGAACCGCCAGTTTGTCGTTCAGGAACATCACCGGGTCGGTCGCCATTTCAAAAAGATCGGTGGCGTGATCTTCATAAAAAGCCTTGTCGTTTGCAAGATAGCAGAACTGCCAGACTGCGCCCCAGTCCTGAAGAGCCGCATAAGCTCCGAGCAGGGGACCTCCCTCCGCGCGGTACGGACTCGGAAAGCAGTAATTCATTTCGCTTGCGGCGTACGGCAGACCGAATACGCGGGCGGCGCTGTTCATGTTTATTGCAAGACCGCCCATTTGCGCAATTGCGCCGGAGGAATCAAACGAGAAGCCTTTGCCCTGCGGACCGACTCCCCGCGGATGCGCCCAGTACATGTGCTTGTCGACAAAGTCATACTGCCGGTTCATCGGCGCCTGGTGAATGGACTGCCAGTGGTTCTGATCCGTCAGCATCGCTTTGACGCCGAGCTCCTCTTTGAGGAAGCGCGCCATGCGCTGATAGGATTCGTTGTAGGTCCGGATGAGGAAGCGGTTGAATGCCAGTGTCCGTTCCGCCCCTTTGAGTCCGGGCTGTTCCTTTTCGAATTTCTTTTCCAGAATGGAGCGGATTTCCCTGTCGTAGTTGACGACTTCGAAAACGGCGTCTTCATTGATCAGGCTGATGTGCGAAAGCGCCGGGTCATCCTTCCATGTCGTTCCGGTGTACGGGTTGACATGACCGAGCAGATTGCGGGCGAACTCCTTGAAGTTTTCAAAACCGACATCGGTCAGCAGCAGGAACGCCTTGATTTCTCCCAGACTCGTTCCGTTGAACGGATAGAAGCGGCGGTTTTCAAAACCGGGAAGTTCTCCGTCGGAAAGATTCCGGGAGCAGAAAAGGTCGATCATCACGTAGATTCCGCGCTGTTTCAGACAGTGGAAAAGATAATCCAGCTGATCCAGCATATCCGCTTTCAGTTTTGTGCTCTTGCCTGCGGCGTTGTCGAACATGATGTCGTAATGATGAAAACGGACGGTGTTGAAGCCGTTTGCGGCAAGACGGTCCGCCAGTTTTTCCGCATTCGCCTTGCTGAAGAAGTTGCCCATGTAACAGAGATTTGTTCCGTAGAAGCGGACCGGAACGGAGGGGCGTTTTTCAAAGACAAAGCGTCCCTCGTTATCTTTGGTGAGAAATCCGTATTTTCCGGCGGGGGCGTCCTGCAGACCGAGGAGCGAAAAGTCGAGGACGGAACCTTTCTCCACGTCGCGGGGATATTCAACCGGCCGCCACTCTGCGGATTCCGTGATAAACACCGGCGTCCGGTCGGCGTGTGCCAGCGCCGCATTGGAAACGGTTGCGCCGACGATCATCCAGACGGCGCCTGTATCCGTGGAGAATTTCACCTCTTTCAGCGGTTTTGCCTGCAGCGGAACGGAGCAGGCGTACATGCCGACGAGAGAGCTTGCATTCAGCCCGGTCCAGACCAGTTCGCCATCGGAGATCGCCGCGCCGCCCCACCAGTCGGAAACGTGTTTGCCGGTGATGACCGGGAAGACGGAAGATGTGCCGTCTTCATAAACAACCTGTACATCGCTAACCTTCTTGTCTCCGGCTGTGTAGGCGGCGGAATGGAGAAGGTGCAGAAACTTGCCGCGGGCTCCGTTCGCGGAGATTTTTGCTTCCGCGGGAAACTGCATGGACGGGTCTTTGCTCAGCACAAGACAGGATTTGCCTCTGTTGGTCTGCGGGTCGATCACCTGGAACGGAATGTCGTTGAAGGTCTGTTTTCCCGGTTTGAAAATGCGCAGATCGTTGTTGGCTCCCTGATCGGTCCAGCCGCCTTTGCCGTCTCCGGCTGTTTCATCGGCGAAACCCATGTTGCAGGCTTTGGAAATGTCAAGCATTGCCGATTCCGCGTTTCCGACTGTAATCCGGAGCGCGGCTTCCGCTCTGGTGATTGCGCCGGAAAACGGACGGAACCGGGTGCGGAGTGAGAAGATGTTCCAGCCGTCACAGCGTTCGTCCTGAAAGATCAGATCGCTGTCTCCGCTGATTGTGATGACTCTGTCCTGTGAATTGAATTGGAGCGCCTTGAACTCTTTGGAGTCAATGAGATGCCGCTCCCTGAACTGTCCGGGCAGAACGACGGGCTTGCCGTCGAACACAACCGTTTTCCCCGCGAAAAGAGTTCCGGGGAGTGTCATGAAGAGGGAGAGTTCATTGACGCGTGTCGGAGCGGATGCGGTCAGCACCGCTTTGAAGAGCCATTCGCCCGGTTTCTCCTCGGTCAGAGTCTCTTCGAGCTGAAAAGTTCCGAGCGAAGTCTTGAACGGGGAACGGAATACGAATCTGTTTCCGTCTTTGGTGAATCCGTGCATGACCGGAATGGTTTCCGGTCCGGAGTTCTGGAGCCGTCCGGAATCCTCCTTGCTTAAAACGGAGATGTTGAGATCGCCGGCCGCAAAGCTCCCGTCCTGAGAGAGCTTGAGGTCGTTTTCCGCTCCGGACGCGGAGAGAACCGCGCCCAGCAGAAGCGCATAAAGCAGCTTTGTTTTCATCGTGAAAAATCCTTTTTTTATTTGAGTCCGCGGCTTACCACCAGTAACCATTTTTGATAATCCATGGCGATTGGATCGCGTTGTTCGGAGGGTCGTTCCATAGCCCGTGATAGCCGCTGAGCAGAGGTCCGGCATAGAGAGATTCTATTCCGAGTGCGCCGTCCTGACTTGCTCTTACGCTGGAAACATGCCCGTCCGCCCATAGCACATTGCAGAGATTGCCATGACGGGGAATCGCCATGGTTCCTTCCGGAACCGGCTGCGCCTTGTAGCACGGATTGTCCAGCGTGGGATCCTGTGTCGCTTCCGCGACAAGAACTTTGGCGGACGCCTGTTTGACGGAGGTCAGACGCTCCGGAATTTTTCCGAGCGCATCGTTGAGCCCGTAACCGGTGTACTGCCAGCCGTACCAGGTTTCATCGTCTTTCGGTCCTTCCGCCCGCAGGGAGTCGGCGATTGTTCTTCCCCAGTCGAACGATTTCAGCGCGTTTTCCGCTTTGCCGCAGACGAAGTTTTTGCAGATGGTGTACTTTCCGGAAACCAGCACGCCGGACCAGACGGGATCCGAGCCCGGAGAGCCTGTCACAGGAAGGCTTCCGCTGGTTCCGTCGTAGCTGATCAGAGCAAGTCCGATCTGCTTCAGATTTCCGAGACACAGGGTTGTCATTGCCCGTTCTTTTGCCTTGTTGAGAGCCGGCAGAAGGATGCCGGCGAGGATGGCGATGATGGCCACTACCACGAGGAGCTCTATGAGGGTAAATCTCATGAACTTCCCATTCCGGAGGTTAAAAAGTTGAGTCTTTCTATGAATGCTCATAATGATTGCCTTTCGTTTGTTTGCCGATGTGGACAGGTAATTTAAGGTTTGGTTCTAAGAGCGAATGATAGTCCTCCTTTTTTTATTGTATTTCAGGGTTTGCTGTGGAGCCGAGATCGTGGACAACCAGTTGTTTCCGGAATTCCTCTTCGGAGAGTTCCGTTTCCGTATGCGCCTGCAGGACAACTTCTTCGCCGGGATAGAGCGTTACCGCGTTGTCGCTCCAGCGGCATGCCGTATCGCGGAGTTCGGCGAAAACAAAGAACGCAAACTGTCCGGCGGAGAGCGCAACTTCGAAACCGGAGCCGGTCTTCCGGACCTGCGTTTTTATCTGCGGAACGGGAAGAGCGGAGCGCTTGTATGCGACGGGGAAGAATTCGTTCCGCAGCACCTGCGTTCCGGTTTCGAAACGAAGCTCGAAGAATCCGTTTTCAGGATCGCGGCAATCCGGAATCTGTGCGGGGAAGGTGGCGCTCTGTCCGGCGATTTCCAGTTTTTTCGCAAGTATGTTTTCCGTTTTCCCGCGGAAGGAATGGAACAACAGATGCAGAGTGCCCGGGATGCGGTCAGGAGTGTCATTGACAAGACAGACCGTGAACACGCCGTCCCGTTTTACTGCGGTCAGGCGCAGTGGCGCAAAGAAGCGTTTTGCTGCGTAGTGCAGGATTTTCCAGCCGCCGGTATAGTCGATGGAGGACCAGGAGGCGACCGGCCAGTTGTCGTTCAGCTGCCAGTAGAGCGCGCCCATGCAGTATGGCTGCAGGCTGCGGAAGTGGTCAACTCCGGTCTGCATTGCGAGCGCCTGCTGAACCTGGCTCAGATAGACGGTCTGTTCAAAGCCGACGGGCACGCGGAAACAGCGGGCGAAGGTGGAGAGAATGCGCGTGTTGCCGATTCCGTTCTTCTGATGCGCCTCCATTTCCGGCGCGGAAAGATTCCTGTGCTCCGGACTGATCCATCTGCGGAGAGTGTTCAGCAGCGGGAAGGACTGAAACCCGAATTCGGCGCAGAAACGCGGTGCGACCGAATAGAATGCTTCAAACGGCTTGTCGCCGTGCCAGACGTCCCAGTAGTGGAGATCGCCTCTGGAGGGGTTCCAGACATTGGCTCCCATATCCTCCGGCCCTTTGCAGGGTGAAGAGTTCCATACGGGAATGTCCGTGTTGTATTTTTTCAGAATGCGCATCAATGCCTGATTGAAGAAATGATACTGCAGGGCATTGCGGTACTGCTCTTCCGAATCGGGGGTATGTCCGTGACACATGCAGATTTCATTGTCGCCGCACCACAGCGCCATGCAGGGATGCACGGAAAGACGTTTGACCTGAAATTCCAGTTCTCTGTCGACGGATTTGAGAAATTCCGGATCGGAAGGGTAGCGGACACAGGCGAACATGCAGTCGTGCCAGACCAGCAGACCGAGTTCGTCGCAGATATCGTAGAACAGATCGCTCTCGTAGCGTCCGCCGCCCCAGACGCGGATCATATTCATGTTGGCGTCGCGGGCGGATTGCAGGAGGGAACGGATTTTGTCCGGAGATGTTCTGCCGGGCATGGCATCGGCGGGAATCCAGTTTGCACCTTTGCAGAAGATGTCGTTTCCGTTGATTCTGAAGTAAAAGCTTTCGGCATTTTCCCCCGTCCTTGTTCCGGACGAGTTCCAGCTTGCGGAATCCGATCCGGTGGCTTTTTGTTTCGTACGGGGTCGCCGCTTCAAGCGAGTAGAGATTCTGTCCGCCGTACCCCGCGGGATTCCAGAGTGCGGGGGAAGATACGGAGAAACTGAATTCCTGTGCGCTTTTCCCTGCGGGAAGCTCCAGAGTACGGCTCTGCGTCTGTTCTGCGAAACGCAAGGTCAGGGGAAGCGTTGTCTCTTTGCAGGCGTTGAATTCGATTTGAACGGTGAGGACGGCGTCCGGACCTTTGAACGACTGGCTGACGGTGAGATGCTCGATGCGTGCCGGAGCTTCTGCGAGATAAAGCGAGTCGTAGAGTCCGCTGACGGGCAGACAGATTCCCCAGTCCCACCCGCCGGAGGATTGTATTTTGCGGAGGAACTGCAGATTCGGAATGGCATTGTTGTCATTTTGTCCGAGAGATTCGCTGCTCAGCCCGGCGCGGCGGTTTGCCTCGGCGGTTACGGATTCGAATTCGATTTCCAGTGTGTTCTTTCCGGCTTTGAGCAGGTGTCCTGCCCATGCGCGGAAACGGACGAACATGTTGTCGCTGCGGCCCAGAAGGGTTCCGTTCAGCCGGATGTCCGCGCAGGTGTCTGCTGAGTCGAGATTGAGATACACCGGTTTTTCCGGGAGGTTGTCGAGAGTGAATTCCGTGCGGAATAGCCACTTGCGGTCGCCGATGAACTGGACGGCGGATTCATTGCGTCCTGCATACGGATCGGGAATGATTCCGGCTGCATACAGCGCGGTGGCGTTGTCTCCGGGCAGAGTGACGGGAACCCGGACCGGCTGATCCGAAGCGTCTGTTCCGAGAAGCTCCCATTGACACTGTGACAAGTCTGAAAACATTGAATCTCCTTGAACGTTGTTCTGATTTTCTGTTCCGGAGCACATTATACATCATTTCCGGAAAAAGACTAAATGCTCTTTAAGAAAAACTATGCTGTATTGATATTTAAAGTGCGCAGGGGAGGTAAAGAGAATGCGGGACGGATCAGCGGTTTTCCGTGAAATTCCTGCGGTAGCGTAGCGGAGTCGTGTGATATTCTTTCAGGAAAGAGGCGTGAAAATAGGCAATGTTTTCAAAGCCGCAGGAGAGTGCAATCCGCTCAACCGGCAGTTCGGAGTAAAGCAGGAGGCGGACGGCGCGCTGAAGACGGAGCTGCAGAAGATACTCGCGCGGGGAAATGTCATAAAAAAGCCGCATGGTCCGGCAGACATGTTCCTGCGAGCGTCCGGTCAGTTCACGGAAACGGGGGAGACCGAGACGCAGATTCTCCGGATCCTGCATCTGTTCCATGGCGTTTCTGAGCCACTCCGGTTCTTCCGCGCCCTCATCGTATTGGTGCAGCAGGAAGAGTTCCAGAACTTCCAGAATCAGCATCCGTCCCTCCATTTCAACGGGGCGGGGAATTTTCTGATTCTGCCAGTTCGCGATTCTGGTGAAGCGTTCGGAAAGGTTTTGAACCTGTTCAGGTGCAAGGGGGACGGTCTGGTTCAATTCTCCGACCGAGATGTTTTTTCCGGCGAGGGAATGGAAGCAGGAAAGAAAGAGTTCAGGACGGACATTGCAGTTGTAGAAGGATATCCGGTCGCTCTCTTCGGTGCATGTCAGGGAATGTTCGTCTTTGGGACGGATCAGGACGAGAGTTCCGGGTTTGAGAAGTTCCGTCCTGGAGTTTACCTGATGATGAATGGTTCCGCGTTTTACAAGGAAGAATTCGAAGAAATCATGTGAATGCATTCCGAAACAGGCGTCGTGCCGGGCGAAGGTCTGGTTCGTGCAGTAAAAATCATAGACTGCATCCATTGCAGTGTCATAATTGAGCATGTTCATGCAAAACCTCCTGCCGGGAAAACTTTTCCGTACTATACAGCATTGTTTCCGCTTTTCAAGTTTTTGAATAAGCATGGCGTTGTGAGGCGGAATGCGAACGGTTCCGGGAGTTTGCCGGTCACCGGAATCTGTTCCGGCATTTTTTGCGGTACTCGTTCGGCGTCATGCCGATAGAACGGCGGAAGACGCGGGCGAAGTAGAAGATGTTGGTGATATTCACTTTTCTTGCGATCGCCGCAACGGGAAGCGGAGTTTCCGCGAGGAGTTCCGCCGCATGCTGGATGCGCAGAGTCCGGATGTAATCCGCCGGACCCGAATCATGCGTCTTCTGCCAGTAGCGGAAAAACGAGCGGCGAGAAAAACCGTTTCTGCGGATCAGCGCATCCAGGTCGATCTCTTCGGTGAAATGAAGGAGAATGTAATTGGAAATCCGCCCGATTCTTTCCGCCGCATCTTCCGGAATGATCTGCCGGACGGGGTCCTGGTGGATCAGATGCAGGAAAAGCGACATGGCGAGCAGGTCGATCTGTTCCGCCATTCCCGGCTTTGCCGCATCGGGAAGCATTTCGTTCAGACGGGTTAGCTGACTGCGGATTTCCGGCGTGACGTCGACGCACCAGATGCGCGGCGTGTTGAACAGTCCGGCCTCCCGCATCGCGTGTTCCAGTTCCGGCGGATACTGCAGGTAGACCGCTTCCCGTTTTCCTTCGACTTCATAGGAGTGAACGGAGTCCGGCAGTTTCAGAACGACATGCGGATACGGCGTCCGGTAGAGCTTGCCGTCAATTTCATCGATGGCACAGGATGTATCGGAGAAAAGCCGGAGGCAGAGTTCCAGCTTGTTCGTGAACGTGCGCCGTTCCTGCTTGTTGTGTGGAATGAGGAAACCGATTCTCTGAACGGGAAATACCACTTTCGTCTTCCGCGGAATCTGTCCGATATTCATGACGAGTGTTCGCATCTTCGTTCTCCTTCTTGTTATGGATACGGATAATGCGGATTTTGCGGAATGCAAGCGGTTTGGCACAAAAATGCAATGAATTTGGCATGGATTTGATTGCGGAACCGCTTTTCAGACGCTATAGTTTCTTCAGATGACAGGAGGTGATGCATGAATAAATTATGGTGTCTGACAGGATTGTTTGCTCTTGCGTGGAGCTCCGTTTCCGCGGCGAATCTGTTGAAGAACGGCGATTTTGCACATGGTCTGGAAGCATGGCGGACCAACATCCGCATTTCGCCGGAGAAGGGCGGCGCATTGTTTCGCGCGCTTCCGGGAAACGGGAAAACCAAACAGCTGCTCTGGCAGCCGCTTCAACTGAAAAACGGGGCGTGGTATCGTCTCTCGTTCCGGATCCGCTGTGAGAAGAACGGCGTTGTCCGGACCGTTTATCAGCAGGAGAACGCCCCGTATTCAGGGCTCGGACTGGAGCACAATTTTCCGGTAAAGACCGGGATGAACGAACTCGCCGTCTGCTTTCAGGCGTCGCGGCGACCGGAGGAGAACGGAAAGCTGCTTTTCAACTTTTCTCTGCTTCAGGGTGCTGCCGCGTTGAGCGGAATCCAGTTGGAGGAGGTGGACGGCTTTCAGAATCTGACGGTTCGGGATCTGAATCCCGTCTGGCGGATTTCCGCTTCCGGAGCAGAACGTTCGGAGAAGATGCCGGAAGGCGGCTTTGATCTTGCGGCTCTTTTTCCCGGGCGGTTCCGTCCGGATGCTTCCGTAGCGTATCTGGAGAACCGTTTCGAGGCGAAACATTACGGCATTCTGAAAATGACGGTTGCCGGCGACTGGTTCTTTGATGTCTTCCTGAACGGCAAACGGATTTGCAGAACCACTCATGCCGGCCGTTTTTCAAAGGAGTCTGTGCTTGAGCTGGAAATCAAGCCGGGAACAAATGTGCTGAAGATCGCAGCCCGTGCGGGCAAAGACGGCTGGAAATGCAATGTCGTCGAGCCGTACAGAACCTTTGTATTCAGGGAGAATGCCGAATGGAAACCGTACCGTTTCGAGTCGAATATCGTGCTTCCCGGAAGCGCGCTGGATCTTTCCTCCCAGGTGCCGCGTCCGGCCGGCGCGGCAGGCAGATTGAGTGTCGGGGCGGACGGTTCGTTTGTTTTCGAGAAGGAACCGGAAGTTCCGGTGCGTCTGCTTGGAACCAATGGAATCGGTCTCCGGTTTGACCGTCCGGCGGAAGAATTCCGGAGCAATGCGCGGCGTTTTGCTCAACAGGCGCGGCGTCTCGGATACCGCATCATCCGTACGCACGGTTATCTCGACCGGATGTGTCTGAATACAGGCGCGGATCTTAAGATCGATCCGGAGATGCTGAACCGCTGGGATATTCTGATCGACGAGTTGAAGAAGGAGGGAGTCTATTTGCATTTCACTCTTCTGTCGTTCATTCTTTACGGCGATTCCGAGGCGGCGATGAAAGACCGTCGGTACCATAAGCTGATGGCGTATCTGGACGGGGAGTGGGAGACGGCGCGTCTTGATTTCGCGGCAAATGCGCTGTTCCGTCATGTCAACCCGTACACCGGGCTTGCGTGGAAAGATGACCCCGCAATTGCGATTGTGGAATATTACAATGAACAGGAACTCGGACTCAATTTCCTGTCGCGGACATTGAAAGAGTATCCGGCCGCACGGGAACGGGTGAAGGAGTACTTCGCAAAGTGGCAGATGGAGCGGTACGGAAACATCACGGCGGAGCTTCCTGTGGATTTGACCGGAGCGGACCGGGAACGCGAGGCGGAATTCTGGTTCAGCCGTGCGCGGATCAGCGCGCGGAAGTTCGGAGAAATCGTTCGTGCGGCAGGGTATCCCGGGCTGGTTGCGCCGTACAGTTTTTCCAAATCTCTGGGGCATTGCGCGGCGCGCTGGGAGTTCGCAGACGTCGGGGATTGCCATGCCTACTTCCAGCATCCTACGAATTGGAGCCGCAGCGGGTCGGTCGTCGCTTCCGGAAGCTCGATTTCGGCGGGCGCGGATTACTGGCGCTCCAGCTTCGGAACCCGTCTTGCGGGACGCCCGTTCATTGTGAGCGAATACAATCATTGTTACTGGAATCCGTACCGTTACGAGACCGGCCTGCTCTTCGGCGCCTACTCTGCGTTTCAGGGCGGCGGGGCGCTGATGATTCATTCGGGCGGCGTTGAAGTCGGAAATCCCGGACGGCTGCACTGTTTCAGCGTCGGGCATTCCCCGCTGATGGCTGCCGGACAGTTCCTTACGGCTCAGCTGTTCCAGCGCGGTGACGTCCGCCGCTCGCCGCACCGGATTGCGGTTCCTGTGACGCGTGAGTTCATGCGCCGGAACGGGAATTCTCTTCTGGCGCTGGACAATGCGCAGACGATGCTGGCATTCCTTGCGGGATTCAGCGTGGAGTTTCCGGAACTGGCGTCCGCACAGAAAAATCCGCTTCCGAAAGCGGATTTGCGGATTCCGCCGTTCGGAGTTTCCAACATTTTTTCGCACGGCTGGTTTTCGAGCGTTACAGGAAAGGGAAGCTCCGGTCTGCTTCAGAAAACTGTGGCGCAGATGAAAACAAACGGGATTCTGTCCACGGAAAACAGAACCGCTCCGGAGCGCAGGATTTTTGAGAGCGATACCGGAGAGCTTCTGATGGACTGCGGCAGAAAACAGCTGCTCGTGACAACGCCGCGCACGGAGGCCGCGGCCGTGGCGTCAGGGGAACGTGTCGCCCTGAAGACAGTTTCCGCTTTGCAGAGCAGTGTTCCTTCGTGCATTGCGCTGAGCTCTGTCGACAACCGTCCGCTTTCTTCAAGTTCGCGCATGGTTCTGGTTTATCAGACGGAAGAAGCGAATTCGGGGATGGTTCTTGGCGGCGACCGCGCCACACTTCATGCCCTCGGCGCCCGCCCGATTCTCTGCCGGATCGGAAAAATGAGTTTGAGTGCGAAACTGAAACCGGCAAACTGGCGGCTTTTTGCGCTTGGACTGGATGGTTCCCGCCGGGAAGAGCTTCCGGTAGAGAGCCGCAATGGAATTCTTTCGCTCACGATTGACACCGCCTCTCTGAAGTCGGGGCCGACCGTGTTTTTTGAACTTGTCGAAACCAAAGGAGAAAACAGATGAACAAACATTTTTCAAGCAGCACGGGCAATCATCCAAACAACGGAAAGGCGGGCGACGCCATGAACCTTCTGAACAGAGAAAACATTTCCCGTTTCAAACGTAAAACCTGTGGATTTACGCTCATAGAGCTCCTGGTTACGATTGCGATCATCGCGATCCTCGCCGGCGTTCTTCTGCCGGCTCTGAATGCGGCGCGGGGAAAGGCGATCGGCATTCAGTGCGTCGGAAACATGAAGCAGGTCGGACTGCAGGTTCTGATGTACGCGGATTCCGCCGATGGCTTCTGGCCGATTTCCAAAGCAACCGCGCTGCAGAGTGGAAACTGGAGCCGCGAAGTGATGCAGACAGCAACATTGACATCGCCGCTCCCGAAATATTTCTTCTGTCCGGCGAACCGATTTACGCCCGTCGCCGCAAATCCGGATCCTTATGCGGGTGTTTATACTTACGGAATCCGCACGGGACGCTGGAATATGGATTTGGGGACGGAGGCAATGCTGCCGTTTGTCAACAAAGACGGAAGCGCTCTCAATTCCCCCGGCGGAGCGGCTGCGTTCAATTCGCGGAAAATAAAACGTCCGTCCGGTTATCAGATGATAACGGATTCCGTATGCTATGACACCGCTTCCGCTTATTCCGGAAAACCGTTTTACTATGTCAACGACTCCTCTTCCGGTTATCACCTGATTCATCAGGGACGCGCAACGGTGCTGCTTGTCGACGGTCACGTCGAGAGCTGGAGCGGAGCGAAAGCCGCGGAATGGGTCATTGTCAAGGGCGGACGCAATGCGGCGATGATCCGGCGTGAAAATTTTCAGATTCCGTATTGAGACACTTCGGGAGAAACATCATGCAGAGCGAGTTTTTGATTCATCCGGGAGAATCCGTTCAGGACGCCGTTGACCGGGCGTCGGGGCAGGGGGGCGGAAGAGTCTGTCTGCTCCCCGGCGTTCACCGCAGCGGAACCCTTTATCTGAAAAGCAATGTCGAGCTGAATCTCAGGAGCGGTTCCGTTCTTGCCGGCGAAGGCTGCGATGCCGGTTATGACATTCTTCCGGATGAACTTTTTGGCGAGTGTCATACCGATCCGCACAACCGGGCGTTTCTGGCCGCAGAGAATGCGGAGAATATTGCGATCTCCGGCTTCGGAACCATCGAAGGACGCGGTCCGGAGTTTTACGAGAAGACGCTTGGCCCGGGCGGGTTTTATGAAAAGAAAGCTCTGGAGCGTCCCCGGATGCTTCATTTTGCGAACTGCCGCCGGATACGTATTGAAAATGTGCGTTTCCATGATTCGCCGCGCTGGACGATGTGGTTCATCAAGTGCAGCGGGGTTTCCGTTCACGGCGTGGAAATCTTCGGCGATCCGCGCATGATCAACAACGACGGCATCCATTTTTTCGGCGGCAGCGGCATCGCCGTCTCCGATTGCCGGGTCTCGACCGGCGATGATGCGCTTGTCGCGCGTTCCAGCCATGCGTGGCATGCCGACACCGGACGCGTTGTTCTGGAGGATATGACGGTTTCCAACTGTGTTCTGGAGAGCCGCTGTCAGGCGATCCGCATCGGCTGTCCCGGGGACGATCTGATTCAGAACTGCCGTTTTTCCAATCTGGTTCTCAAGGGGCGGAACGGGATTTTTTTCGACAATCCACTGCGTTACTGGCTGCACGAGTTTGCAACGCCGTTCCGTCAGACGCCGCACGAAATCCGCAATCTTTCTTTTTCGGGAATCACCATCAACGTGAAAGAGCTTCCCATTGAAATTTCCGTGGATGAAGGCGTGGAGACCGGGTTGTTTGACAACATTGTGTTTTCGGATATTCTTCTGGATGCAGGGCGGGCAATCTGCTTCCGGGGCCGTGCTGCCATGCCGCTGGGACGGATCGTTCTGAATAATGTGCGCGGACGGATCCGCGCGGAACAGCCGCTGGTCGTCCGTAATGTCCGGCGGCTTGAAATGAACGATGTGTGCCTGGAAACGGAGATTTAACAGCGCGTTTCTGAAAAAAAATTGCATGAAAATGCAGTTCCGCACTTGACAGATGCTCTCTTTGTGATATATTGTTAGTATTATAATGATAATAACACAAGGAGAGCAAGAAGATGCCGAGAATTGAAAAGGTTTATGAGACGGGACTCCTCTATCACCATTACGTGAACACGGCGTATCCGCTGACGGCGGAGTCTCTTATGGAATACAAGGTTCGGGAGAGCGGGGCGATTCACGAACTGCTGGCGCGGGACTGGGAGAAAATCACGGATTTCTGTCTGTATCTGCACATTCCGTTCTGTCAGACCCGCTGCAAGTTCTGCGAATATACCGTTCTGGAGAACCCCGGGGAGGAGGTCGAAAACGAGTATGTGGAGCTGCTGCTGAAAGAGATGCGGATGTACGCTCCGCTGGCCGGAAACAAAAAAGTGATCGGCTTCGATATCGGCGGCGGAACGCCTCTGAAGCTCTCCATCGCGAATATCGAAAAGCTCACTCGCGAAGCGGAACGGCTTTTCCAGATTCAGCCCGGAGTCATCCGCAGTATCGAAACAACTCCGCTTATCGCCGCGAAAGAACCTGAAAAGCTCCAGGCCGCACGCGCACTCGGATTCCGGCGGATCAGCATGGGAATCCAGACTGTTTCCCCGCATCTGCTGAGCGAGCTGGGGCGCGACGGCGAGCCGCACATCTATGAAAAAGCGGTCCGCAACATCCGGAAAGCCGGATTCGAAAAATTCAATATCGACCTTATGTACGGTTTTCTGAATCAGAGCGACAAGGACTTGGAGACAACGATTCGTTATGCCGTTGCTCTGAAGCCGACGCAGATCACTCTGTACCGCAATCTCTACAAGAGAACAAAACTGGAAGCGGAGGCCGGCGGAGTTTCGCTCTACAAGGTGATGCATCAGTATCAGCGTGCCTACGATCTGCTGGAGAAGCTCGGCTACCACGGGCAGATCGGCAGAAACACGTTCAGCCGTGAAGAGGGAGACTGGGGAACCAGCGATTATCTGACGCACCGGGTTATTGACGGAACCCCGTATCTCGGGCTCGGACTGGGCGCGCAGAGCATGGGCAAGGGGTATCTTTCCTACAATGAGGGACGCGCAACAAAAAAAATGGAAGAGTACCGCGCGAAAATTCTCGCCGGCGAGTTCCCGCTTCAGGATATCTACGATCTGCCGCAATCCGAAAGCATCGCAAAGATGATTGCGGTTTCATTTTACTTCGGATTCATTGATCTGAAATGTTTTGAAAAGCGCTTCGGAGTTCCGTTGATGAAGGTTTATCCGGAGGAAATCCGTTTCCTGCAGGAGCTCCGGCTGATGGAACTGAGCGGCGGAAAGCTGGTTCTGACCCGGCGGGGCGCGGGGTATGTCAACGGCGTGATCCCGCTTTTTTATTCGGACCGTTCCAAAGATGAAATGATTCGCCTTTATGAGCAGAAGAGGGAACCCGAAAGCGAGGGCGAAAGAAAGTTCCTCGCCGCATACAGCATAGAAAAATATGACCGTCCTTCCGTTGCGACCGACATTGTCGGGATGACCATCCGGACGGAGGATGCGGGGAACTACCGGAGTCCGGAAAAACTGCATCTTTCGGTGCTTCTGATCCGCCGCGGCGAGCACCCTTACATGAACCGCTGGGCGCTTCCGGGAGGATTCCTGCGTCACGGGGAGCCCGTGGAGCATTGTGCGCAGCGTGAGCTCTTCGAGGAGGCTGGACTCAATACCAATGCGCTGTATCCGCTTGGCTGCTTCAGTGCGCCGGGACGCGACCCGCGCGGCTGGATCATTTCGAACGCCTTTCTCTCCATTGTCGGCAAGGAGGATTTGACGCTGATGTCGGGTGACGATGCCATGGACGCCCGCTGGTTTGACCTCACGTTCCATGAAGAGAACGGGGTGCTTTCGCTGATTTTCCGCAATGAAGAAACGGAACTGAAAGCGGAGCTGAAGGTTCAGCGGAATGTTTTCGGACAGTTCGTCTTTGAGATTCTTTCATCAGATCTCGCGTTCGATCATGCAAAGATTATCGCATCGGCTCTGAAAGGTCTTCAGACGTCCTACGGTCTGCGTTCTCTCGCGTTTGCGTTTCTGCCGGCTGAATTCACGATCAATGAGCTGCAGAAAGTTCATGAGCTTCTGACGGGGGCTCCGATCCTTGCCGCGAATTTCCGGCGGAAAATGCTGCCTTATCTGACGGCAACCTCCCGCATGACCGAAGGTGACGGACACCGTCCGGCACAGATTTACACAAGAAACTTCAATGAGGAAAATTGACAAATGGAAAACAGTATTTCCCGATTTACCGAACAGTACGCCCGTTATTACGGACAAGTCGCGCGCGAGCTTCGCAACGGACGGAAGGAGAGTCACTGGATGTGGTTCATTTTCCCGCAGATCAAAGGGCTCGGACACAGTTCAACGGCGGTTTATTACGCAATCCGGGATTTGGAGGAGGCGAAGGAGTTCCTGCGTTCCCCGTGCGGAGAAAAAATGCAGAATCTTCTGAAAATCCTTCTGGAACAGAACGGCGGCAATCCGGAACTCATTTTCGGGTATATTGACGCCATGAAACTGGCGTCGTCCATGACGCTGTTCGCGGAAGCTGCTCCGGAGAATCCTGTTTTTCAGCAGGTTCTTGATAAATTCTACAAAGGGAAAAAAGACGGGCGGACGCTGAGTATTCTGAGTCTTCTCAGGGAGTCCGCCGGATTGTGAGAGGTGGTGTGCCGGAAGCGGGTTACAGCACCGCTTCCAGTTCCGCTTTTGAGACGGGACCTTCGCGGAGAATTTTCCACGAGTTGTCCGCATTGACCAGAATGACGGTCGAGGCGCGAGAATCCTGCGGGAGAGGACCGTAATCAACCGTGCAGTCCGGCTGTTCGGCGAGCGTCGCAAGTGCGTAGCCGACTTCCAGGGCGGGCGGCTGACCCGAACGGTTCGCGCTGGTCGAGGCGAGGGGGCGTCCGTATGCACGCAGGAGTTCCAGAATGAACGGATGATCCGGAATCCGGAACCCGAAGGTGACGCCGTTTTTGTCGGGGACAATCAGAGTGACGGGACCCGGCATGAAGCGTTCCGCGAAGCGTTTCGCCGTTTCGGGGAGCGGACAGCCGCAGAGCGTTTCCGCGTGCGCGGGGGAAGGAACGAAGGCCGCGAGCGGTTTGTTTTCCGCCCGGTGCTTCATTGCATAAATCCGGTCTCGCGCCGCCTGATCCGCCCAGTCGCAGACGAGTCCGTAGACCGTTTCGGTCGGGACGAGCAGAACCGCACCCGGCTTTTGCAGAGCTTCCAGCGCCTTTTTCAGCATGATCAGTCCTCGAAGTAGCTGGCGCCGGAGGAGGCATTTTCGCCCACGCGGACGCGGTAGACTTTTACGCCGTTTCCGTTGAGTTTTTCGGAAAGGCGCTTGTAGATGTACATGGCGATGTTCTCGCTGGTCGGATTGAGCTTGTCGAACGGGGGAATGGAGTTCAGATCCTTGTGGTCAAGCTCTCCGAGCAGGGCGTCGAGTTCGCGCTTCAGAGCTTTGAAGTCGACGGCAATGCCGATTTCATCGAGTTTTTCAGAGCGGATGAAGACCTGGACAGACCAGTTGTGTCCGTGTTTTTCGGAGCAGTTTCCGCAGTAGCCTTTAAGACAGTGAGCGGAGGAGAATTCGCGGATTACATCGAGTTCAAACATGGGGAGGTTCCTTACTTTTTAATGTTTTGTTCCAGTTCTTTGATTTTCTGTGCGGAAGCGTTGTTCTGCTTTTTCAGCTGTTCGATTTCGCGGTTCTTTTCGGCGGAAATCTGTTCCATGCGCTGAAGCTGTTCTTTTTTTTCTTTGGCAAAATTGTCTTTGAGAGCGGCAACTTCGCGTTCATTTGCCGATTTCATTTCCCTGAGCGCCTTGTCGAACTCTTTTTTCTGCGAGTCGAGCCCTTTTTTCAGTTCGGAGATGCCTTTCTGCATATCCTCTGCCGAACCGGTGAGTTTGACGGTTTTGTCATTGACTGCCTGGATTGCCTCTTTCTGCTGAACATCGGCGGCGCGGTTTTCGCGGTCGGTGCGGTTCTGGCGCTGGAAGAAGAGCACGCCGAGCACAATCAGGGCGGCGAGGAGCACGAAGACGAATCCATAGCCGAGCCAGACCTTGCGCTCGGCTTTGTCCGCCTTCTTCTCAAGTGAGTTCATCCGGTCGGCCATGTCGCGGAAGCTTTCCGCAAACATGCGGCCGAGTTCATCGGACTGCTGTTTTGCAATCATGGCGAACTCATCGGTCGGCACGGGGACGGGGGCGGAAGCGGATTTTTCGGGTTCGTTCTGCTTCGGCATTTCCTCGCCCATCGCGGCGAAAAGCGGATCCTCCGCAACGGGGCGGACCGCATGGGTCTTGGCGAGTTCCGTTTCAATTTCCGGACCGCCGAGTCCCTTGTTGCGCAGTTCGGAGATTTCTCGCAGGACGGCGAGAGTCGCTTCGGTGTAGACGCGGCGGCGTCCGACCATTTTGAAGTCGATATACTGCGTGTAGCGCGAGAGCCAGTCGTTGACGGTTGTCCGGGCGGCGCCGAGTGTTTCGGCGAGCTCCATGACTGTGTAGGTTTTTTCCTCCATTTCAAGATCCTTTCAAGAGTTTGTCTGCGGCGGCAATATCCGTCTGAATTTGAGCGCGGAGTTCGTCAAGCGAGGCGAACTTCTTTTCCCGCCGCACATTTGCCGCAAGCTCCACGGCGAGCCGCTTTCCGTAAAGGTCGAGCGACCTGCCGAAGATATGTACTTCCACTTTCGGCGCGGGGTGCTCCTCGTGCCGGATCGTGGGTGCGATTCCGATATTCACAATGCCCGGAAAACGTTCCGTTCCTGCTTCATCGCCCGCCCGGACCGCGTAGACTCCGAACGGGGGGAGAACTCCGGCGTCCAGATGCAGATTCGCAGTCGCCGCGCCGAGCACTTTTCCGGCGAGTCCGAGTCCGTGTTCCACTTTGCCGAACAGCGTGTAACTGCGTCCGAGCATCTCCGCTGCGGAGGCAAGGTCACCACCGGCAACCGCTTTCCGGATTTCCGTGCTGCTTACAACGCCGTCGCCGAAGGTTACCTCATCGACGGGAGAAAAGACGAATCGGTCGAGCTTTGCCCGGCGTTCGAGATCAACATAAGAGCCCGCCGCTTTTGCGCCGAAACGCCATGCGCGGCCGACGCAGACTCCGGTCAGCTTCACCGTTCCCGAGTGCAGACTCTGGTCGAGAAACTGGTCGGGCGAGAGCGCCGCGAATTCCTGTGTGAACGGGATGACAACCACGGCTTCCGCTCCGTACAGGCGGAGCAGACGCAGTTTTTCCTCCTGCGGGTAGAGCAGGGAGGGCGCGGCGCCGGGCGTGAGAACCGAGCGCGGGTGCGGATGAAACGTGATGACAACCGGAGTCGAATTGGTCCGCTGTGCAATCTCCCTCAGTGTCGCGAGCACCTTCTGATGCCCGCGGTGAACACCGTCGAAAACGCCGATTGCGGCGGCGGCTTTGGTGATTCCGTAACGGCTGAGGTCGCGCAGACTTTCCGTCCGGATGATTCGGTTCCGGTTCATTCGTTTTCCTTTGAATTAAACATCATCCGGTAAGTTAGCACGAATAATCGGTTTTTCAAGAACAAAGAATGCAATTTGCTGTTCTTACCCGCCTGTATTCAATGTTTTTCCAATACCTGAAACCTCGGCGGACAGGGAGGTCTGCGGCTTCCGGATATGAATTGCTGTTTAAATTTTATCAGGTTGGAAAAATTTTATGAACTGTCTTTGAAACGATGCCGGGAATGATGTTGAAAAACGAATGGTGTATGCTATATTAATATGCATGGGAAAGACAGTTTTATAAATTTTCAGAGTTCCTGAAAGCTGCAGAAAACAATTTTTAGAGGTTCCCGCAAAGAAAAAGGAAAATTGTATCATGAAAGAACAGGATTTTTTGGCAAAATTCATTCCCGCATATGATCAGGGGAATATGGCGGTCTTGCACGAACTGCGCCTGGATATTTTTTGGGAAACGGCACAGATTGTAAAAAATGGGTCCTATACAACGGGAGACGGCGAGCTCGTCGCATTGCCGGATCCGTCCGGTATGATGAACGCTTCGGAGATGTACAGTTCCATTGATCCCGTCGTTTTGCCGGAGCAGCCGGCTCCCGTCATTATCGAGGTGAAGGACAGCGACTCCCTGCTTGCTGGGAAACGGCTTCTGGAAGAGGGGTATCATCCGGCAGTTCTGAATTTTGCCAACCGTCAGACGGCGGGCGGCGGGGTTCTGTATGGAGCCGGAGCTCAAGAGGAAAATATTTTCCGCCGCAGCAACCTTTTCATGTCTTTGTACCAGTTTCACCCGGACGGAATCAGTTTTGGCGTTCCTCAAAGACCCGAACGCTACCCGATGGATCGCACGACCGGCGGGATATATTCCCCGGATATCACCGTTTTCAGAGGTTCGGAACCGGAGGGGTATCCTCTCCTGAAAACGCCGTACCGTCTCGGTATTGTAACTGTTGCCGCGATGAACCGGCCTGAACTGAAAAACCGGTATCGGATTGCCGACCGTCTTGTAGAGCCGGTCAAGGAAAAAATGCGGACGATTTTCCGCATAGCGCTGAAGCACGGTCATGACGCGATTGTTCTTGGCGCATGGGGTTGCGGAGCTTTCAAAAATCCGCCGCAGCATATTGCAAAACTGTTTCACCAGGTTCTGGATGAGCCGGAATTCTGTAATCGTTTCAAAAAGGTTGTTTTTGCCATTGTGGACCGCAGAAAGCTGGAGATCGGGCAAAGGAAAATCGGAAATTTTCTGCCGTTTTATGAAGAATTTGCGACGCCGGCGAACATCGTTGGCAATATCGGGCGGCAGGAGGACAAATCGGAGCTGTTCAATCGTTTCAAAGGGATGTTCTGGGGACTTGTTGTCGGGGATTGTCTCGGTTCTCCGATTCAGTTTAGCGAAAAGGACGAGCATCCGTATATTACGGAGATGGAGCCGTGCCCAGTTTTCCGTGTCCCTGCTGGCTATTGGACGGATGATTCTTCCATGGCGTTCTGTATTGCGGAAAGCCTCGTGCGGCTGAAAAGATACGACCTGGAAGATATCGGCCGGAACTTTGTCCGCTGGTTCAGTGAGGGATTCTGTTCCAGCAAAGATTATGCTTTTGATATCGGTGGGGCGACGGCTTCTGCCATGTATCAGATTGCGCGGGGATCTCTCTGCAATGGAGAAGAGCAGTCGCAGGGGAATGGAAGCATCATGCGTTTTGCTCCGTCGTATATCTGGAATTACGGATCCGGAGACGATAAGATGCTGCACGAAATCAGCGATTTGACCCACAGCAGCCGGAAAGTCCGGGAGACAATCTCGTTGATGGCCCGGATTTGCGATGAGCATATGACGGGGAAAAGAACCGGAATAGAATCGCTCTACAAGACTCGCGACGAGGTCAACAACTCCGGCTGGGCGGTCTCTTCTCTGCAGGCGGCTCTGTGGGCATTTGAGACAACTTCGACTTTTGAAGACGGAATGATTGCCGCAGTCAATCTGGGCGGCGATTCGGATTCCATCGGCGCCGTCTTCGGGCAGATCGCAGGGGCGTATTACGGATTCGAGGCGATTCCTTCCCGTTGGGTCAATGCCGTTAAAGAGCACGGAAAAGTCAATGATCTGATTGAAGCCTTGATCCGGCTGAAAGTGTAATCGGAAACAGGGGTGTCACAGAGTCCCTCCGGGCGTTCTGTGATTCTGTAAAACGCAGATAACGTCCGGAAAATGCACACACATTTTCCGGACGTTGCTGTATTCGATGCATGGCTGCGCTTCTTACTGCGCTTTCCGGAAGAAAATGTAAAAGAGAATGAGGATTATTTCGAGAACAATTCGGTACTTCTCAAAATCTCCCACAAACGCGGGAGTAACCACAAGAGAATGAGGATTATTCCGAGAACAATCCGGTACCAGCCGAAGAGTTTGAAATCTTTGCGGCGGATGTAATTCATGAAGAATGCAATCACCGCCCATGCCACAAAGAACGCCGCGACGAACCCGACCGCCGTTGCGATCCACTGCTGCTGCGTCAGTGCCGCGCCGTGTTTCAGAAGACTGTATGCGGAGGCCGCGAACATGGTCGGAATTGCGAGGAAAAAGGAGTATTCCACAGCGACCTGCCGCGAGGTTCCGAGCATCAGCGAACCAAGAATCGTCGACGCCGAACGCGAAGTTCCTGGAATCATCGCGAGGCACTGCACAATGCCGATCAGGAACGCCCGCTTGAAACTCAGTTCATCCGTGCTGGAAACAATGATGGTCCGTTTGATCGTTTCAATCCAGAGCAGCGCAACTCCGCCGACAATCAGCGCGATTGCGACAGTGAGCGTGTTGTAAAGCAGATGCTGGATTCGGGATCCGAAGAGTCCGCCGATAATGATTGCCGGGATCACGCCGACAGCCGCTTTGCACCAGAGCAGAAATGTGGATTTACGCACTTCCGCATCGCGGAGAGCCTGAAGCGGGAAAAGTTTTTTATGGAAGTAAAACAGCACTGCGAAAATGGAGCCGAGCTGAACCACGACGAAAAACATGTCCTTGAACCCGGGGTCGAGCTTGATGAACTCGTTGACGATGATCATGTGTCCGGTGCTGCTGATCGGCAGAAACTCCGTAATTCCCTGAACAATTCCGAGAATCAGAGCGTACAGATCCAGAATCCAATTCATAAAAACTCCATTTCAAAAAAA